>Ga0315279_10000064_pt1 | contig 225787 bp, 197 predicted proteins | sample YL17G06_20_MG_FD_203694 | JGI IMG/M metagenome (GOLD analysis project Ga0315279, IMG submission 203694) | Sediment microbial communities from Yellowstone Lake, YNP, Wyoming, USA - YL17G06_20 | ecosystem: Environmental > Aquatic > Freshwater > Lake > Sediment | place: USA: Wyoming | collected...
TTTTGGTTATGTTCAGCCTTAAAGGTAATCTGATCGTGCGGATCCCCCTCGATGTGGTACGCATTGCTGTTCCGCTGCTGATTTACTTCGTGGTGATGTTCCTGGTTAGTTTCTGGATGAGTCACCGGCTCGGGGCGGACTACGCCAAGACCGCTACGCTGTCGTTTACGGCGGCGAGTAACAACTTTGAGTTGGCTATCGCCGTCGCGGTGGCGGTCTTCGGCATACAGTCTGGCGCGGCCTTTGCGGCGGTGATAGGGCCATTGGTCGAGGTGCCGGTGTTGATTAGCCTGGTCAACGTCGCGCTCTACTTTCAGCGCCGCTGGGTTTGGGTTGAGCCCGGGTCAAAGAACCCACAACCGGCGGAAACCCACGTGGGCGGTTGATGGGTATTCGAGCATTTCGCGACGAAGTATTTCGTTCTCGGCGCTGCCATTGCTGAAATCTGCCGGGAATACCTGAGCGCCAAACAGGAATCCTCGGATACCTAACGAGAGGCAATCATCATGGAAACAGTTGAGGCACAGGTCAGGTCGCTGTCAGCTCCCATTCGCGCCCGTTCGCTGGGGAGAATGTCGCAGAAGCGCAGACGGTGGCTTGCGGGCCTGGCTGGAACTCTGCTGGTCCTCATCATTGTGGCTCTTGTCCTCCCAGCCCGCGTGCCCATAGCCCACCTTGCGACCACCACGGTGCGAGATGAAGCGATTGGCACAGGCTTCGTGCGCGCCAAGGTGACAATCGGCGTGGGCGCAAAGATTAACGGCATCGTTCTTAAGATGTACGTTGATCAGGGTGACGCAGTAAGAAAGGGCCAGATCATGGCCGAACTACAGAACCAGGATGTACAAAGCCAGATCGGACAAGCCGTAAACCTGGCGCAAGCCCAGCAGGCGACACTTCGTTCGGCGGGCGCAAATCTGGCCGCAAGCCGTGCACGTCTCGAGGCCAGTTCGTCCGCCGTGGGAAAATCACAAGTTGGATTGCGGCTCGCGGAAATCAACTACCAACGCGCCAAAGCCCTGTATGAGAGCGGTGTATGGTCGAAGGAGGCCTTAGATTCCGCCGAGGCTGCATACTTGCAAGCGCAGGAGGATGTGCGCAGCTCGCAGGCGTTACAGGTTTCTGCGCAGGAGCAGGTTCGAGCGGCCGAAGCTGAAGTCGCCGCCGCCGAGAAAACTGCAGCCGGCTCGGAGGCTGGTATTCGTTTGCAGCATGCGAATTTGCAGTACACGATCGTCACCAGTCCGGTGGAGGGCTATGTTGTCAGCCGCGACCTTGAAGAAGGCGGAACGGTTGTGCCAGGCCTGTCCATCTTTACCGTTGCCGCACAATCCAGTCCCATTTGGGCCTCGGCCAGTATTGACGAGCGGGAAATGGATGGCCTCAAGGTTGGCCAGCCCGCAATCATCACCTTGCGCTCCGCGCCCGATCGCAAACTTCCGGGCGTGGTAGCGCGAATCGCCAAAGAAGCCGACCCCGTTACGGAAGAGGTGGTTGTGGATGTCGCCTTCACGCAGCAGCCGGTGGATCTGAAGCTGAATGAGACCGCCGAAGTGTACATAATCAAAACAGAGAAGGCCGGGGCGAAGGTGCTGCCGGGGACTGCCATTGTTGAAGGCGAGCGCGGTCCGACGGTATGGGTAGTGGCGAACGGTCGGCTGCAGACTCGCCCGGTGTCGCTTGGCATACGCGACAAGCGCAGACTTGTTGAAGTGCTGAACGGACTTTCTGATTCTGACAGCGTACTTGTTCAGCCCAACGCAATCGGCGTTCCTATATCACAGGGCAAGCGCGTCCGCACGAGTCTTGTGCAGACTGACGTTGGGGAATAAGAGGCAGGCCATGAATCTCGCTCTTCGCGACATCCGCCGTCACATGCTCCGATTCCTTCTCACCTGTATCGGCCTCGGACTGCTGCTGACTGTTGTAATGGCCATGAGCGGAATCTACCGCGGTCTTATCGGCGACGCCACCAAGGTCGTTGAGGTGACTCCTGCTCACATCTGGGTAGTTCAGAAGGATACCCGCGGACCGTTCGCTGAAGCCTCGCGACTGCCGGAGGATATTGAATACGCGATTTCCGCGGTGGAAGGTGTGCGCCGTGCCTCTCCCGTGTCGTTTGAGTACGTTCAGATTCAGCGTGGCGATAAGTCTGCCCGTCTATTCCTCATCGGCTACAAGCTAGGTGGCATCGGCGAGCCGAAAGTCATTGTCGCCGGGCGCAGCATCACGAAAAAGCACTACGAAATCGTAGTGGACCAAAAGTCTGGATATTCGGTTGGCGACACGATCCACCTCGGACTCGAAGACTACAAGGCAGTTGGTCTGACCCGTGGAATGACCTCGCCGTCCGGAGATCCAGCGGCGTACGTGTCGCTCGCCGACGCCCAGGTGATTCAGTTTCAATTGGATAATGAGGCTATCCGTAACAATCGTGAGCGCGTGATCGCGACCTACGCACAGTTGAACAGCGTGAACCCGTTCATGCGGGATAAGGCCACAAGGCAGGCTTTGGCGGCAGCTGAGAACCCGCATTTCGCGAATGCAATTGTTGCGGAGTTGGACAGCCCATCCATGGCGGCTGAGGTTGCCAGTTCCATCCGGCGCTGGAACCACTATCAGGTGTTCACCGCCGATCAGGAACACGAGCTGCTGTTAAGGGGATTCATCGAGAAATCTCAGAAGCAGCTTTGGCTGTTTCGGACGATTCTGGTGATTGTTTCCGGCGTGATCATCGCGCTTATCGTTTACACGCTTACCATGGACAAGCTGCGCGAGATCGCAACGCTGAAGATCATAGGCGCTGCGGATCGCACGATCGTGAATATGATCTTGCAACAGTCGTTGCTGCTGGGAGTGATCGGGTTCGCGGTCGGGTACGCGCTGATTACACGGACCTACACGATGTATCCGCGCACAGTGATCCTGCAACCTGTGGATATGGTCGCGCTATTCGCCATCGTAGTGGTCATCTGCGTACTCGCGAGCATTCTGGGAATCTGGCGTGCGCTCAAGGTCGATCCGGCGACGGCACTGAGCGGGGGATGAGTCAATGGAAGTCGTGCGCATTGAGAACTTGACAAAGATCTACGGTCACGGAGACGCACAAACGGTCGCGCTGGTCGATGCCAATCTCAGCGTGCAAACGGGCGAATTGGTCGCCCTGCTGGGGCCCAGCGGGTCGGGCAAAACGACCCTGCTGACCTCGATCTGCTGTATCAACGAGCCTACTCGTGGACGGATTGAACTCGATGGAGTTTGCGTGTACGACAACGGCTGGACGGGCGTGGATGTTCGCGCCGTGCGCCGCCAGAAGATGGGCGTCATTTTTCAGGCTTACAATCTGATTCCGTTCCTGACGGTACTCGAGAACGTCGAACTTATTCTTGTGCTCAACCAGGTTGACCGAGAGGAGGCGCAGGCACGTGCCCTCGAACTGCTCGATTATCTGGAAATCGGACACCGCTGGCATCACTACCCAAGTGAGATTTCCGGCGGCGAGCAACAGCGAGTAGCAATTGCACGCGCGCTGGCGAACAATCCGAAAGTCCTTCTCGCCGACGAACCTACGGCTGCCCTGGATACCGAACGCGGCAAGATCGTGATGGGCTTACTGCGGAAGCTCAGCCGCGAGAAGGACGCGGCCGTCGTGGTTGTCACTCACGACGTACGGATGGTCGAAGGCTTCGACAGAGTGCATGGAATAGCGGACGGGAGAATTCAAAACTGACAACATGGAGACAGCGCGCATCCGAAAGCGTAGAAAGGACAAAGCCTCATGCCCAAAGATCTGAGTCAAACCCAGTGGCACGGAATTGCGCGAAAAGAGATCCCATGGGTTCCGGTCGTGGACGCCGCCAAGTGCATCGGTTGCGAGTTGTGCTACGTGACCTGCGGCCGGGAAGTGTACGAAATCACGCCCGACAAATTCCACAAGGCCGTTGTGGAGCGTCCGTACAACTGCATGGTGGGGTGTTCCACGTGCGCCGTGGTCTGTCCGACGCTGGCGATCTCATTCCCGCCTCGCGATGTGGTGTGGAAGGCTGAGCGGGAACGGAAGATTTTCAACACGGTCCACAAGGAAGCGGCGGAAAAGCGCAGCAAGCAGCAGATCGCCGAAGCCCGCGAACGCGCCGAAGAACAGCTTCGCCAGGTGCAAACACGAGTGCGGATTGAAGTCGCCGGCGAATTCGGAGAGAAGGCATTTCTAACGAAGTTGGAAGCCAAGGTGAAGGACCAACCGTACGACATCGTCAATCTCCGGCTGGAAGTACCCACCGTCAAAGGCTTACTGGAGAAGTCGCCGGCGTACATGAGCTTTGAAATCACCTCCACCGACCAGCATGACGTCAACGTGTTCATGAACGAAATCCGGGAGTTGGTCCGGCAGAACGCGCTGGTCTGGGTGCGCGAGACCCACGTGTAGTCCTCTTAGCGCGAGAATTGAAAAGGAGACGGTGATGGATCTCAAGGAAACGGTCAACAAAAAATACAGTGAGGCTGGAGGCGTAGTGATGACACGGAAAGCCGCCCAGGGATTGATGCTGCGAGACCTGCTCGGGGACGGCACCGATCCGGTTGCCGTCTTCTTGCTGGCTCCCGGCCAGGAAAAAGGCGCCTTCGCCGCGTTCGAACCGGTGCGAAGTCACCGGTATTGCCAAGCTCTGATGAAGGCACGGCATGGCGAATCGGTTCTGTTGGAACCGGCCGGCCTGTCATGCCCCGCCGCGGCCGCGGCCTTCGGTTTCCGTCCGCTGCCTCCGCAACTGGCGAACGGGAAGGGGTTGATGGGATTCGGGATTGTTGCCGACGAGGCTGTGGGCAAGCGCATGTTCGCCGGCATGCCGCGTCTCGCCGAGGCAAGTATCTCGAGCATCGCGCTGTGCCCGCTGCGGCTCGCACCGCGCATTCCGGACGTGGTGGTGGTGGAGGGGCTGTCAGAGGTGCTCATGTGGCTGCTGCTTGCCGACCTGAATGTCCAGGGGGGCGAGCGGCGAATCGGGGACACGGCCGTTCTTCAAGCGACCTGTGTCGACGCAACGGTCATTCCCTATCTGAAACAGCGTTTGAATTTCAGTTTGGGCTGCTATGGCTGCCGCGAGGCCACGGATCTGACGCCGGGCGAGACCGTGCTGGGGTTCCCCGGCACGTTATTGGAACCGCTGCTCGGCGCACTAGAAATGCTACGTTCGAAGGCTATTTCCCGCTCTCGGGCCAAACTCGCTCACGAGTGCCTGGTTGGCGCCCAGGCTGAAACGACCGGGAGTGGGGCATCAACACAGGAGAATCACAATGGATCTAAAGGATACGGTCAAGCAGAAATACCGTGAGGCGGCACTGCGCGTCTTGGACGGCTCCAGTCCGTGCTGCGGGGCCTGAAAATCATCATCCCGCGGAGACCCGTGTCGCCGGTTGATGGGCATTCGAGCATTTCGTGACGAAGTATTTCGTTCTCGGCGCTGCCGTTGCTGGGCCGGGGGCCTTCATCGGTGTCAGCAACTTCCTTGAACTCGCCGTGGCCACCGCCATCGCGCTTTTTGGTCCCGGCTCCGGGGCCGCTCTGGCGACGGTCGTCGGAGTGTTGGTCGAAGTCCCTGTCATGCTCTCCGTCTGTGCGGCTTGCAACCGGACCCGGGGCTGGTTTCCGTCATCCAGTCCGAACTGAGTTTTTCCGTTTTCCAGCGTCTCGTTTGTGCGCGCAGCCTATGAGGAGCATCCGATAGAATCCTGAAGGAGTCAGCCTCCGTGAGAGTTCTTGTTTTGTGCACCGGCAATTCAGCCCGAAGCCAGATGGCGGAGGGACTTCTCCGCTCGCTTTCCCAAGGGGCGGTTGAAGTCCACAGCGCGGGGACCAAACCCTCAAGCGTAAACCCTTTGGCGGTGGAAGCGATGAAGGAAGTCGGCATCGACATCTCGGGACATCGGTCCAAGTCCGTCGAGGAATTCGCCGGCCAGCGCTTCGACGTGGTGGTTACCGTCTGCGACAACGCCAAGGAAAGTTGCCCGATCTTTCCCGGAGCGCCGGAGAGAATCCACTGGAGCTGCCCGGACCCCGCCGCCGTCGAGGGAAACGAGGAAGAGAAACTGCGGGCGTTCCGGGCGGTTCGGGATGACCTGCAACTGAGGTTTCGATCCTTCCTTGCCTCGCGCTGCGGCGGGTAGCCCGAGAGGGCCGCGCGTTGCCACCCTCTTCACCCCCAAATCTTCAGGGGAAAATCCCCATCCTGATTTATCATGTTACCCCGGCAGAGGTGCGACAGGCCCTGCCGCACCGTCACGACTCTTGCGAATCCAGGATGCGACCGAGGGAAGAAGGAGGCTTATGCAACCGTTCACCGCGGAGGTGATTGGGACGATGTTGTTGGTTCTGTTGGGCGACGGCGTGGTGGCCGCGTGTTTATTGAAGCGAACCAAGGCAGAGAATGGGGGCTGGATCGTTATCACCACGGGGTGGGCCATGGGTGTGGCGATGGCCGTTTACGCGGTGGGGCGCATCAGCGGCGCGCACTTGAACCCCGCCATCACCCTGGGCCTGGCCCTGGTGGGGAAATTCCCCTGGAGCCAGGTCCCCTCTTACCTTGCCGCCCAGTTCCTCGGCGCGTTTCTGGGCGCGCTGCTGGTGTGGCTGGCCTACTTGCCGCACTGGCCGGAGACCGAGAACAAGGATTTCAAACTGATGGTGTTCTCGACGGCCCCGGCCATTCGCCGCTTGCCGCTGAACATGATTACGGAGATTATCGGAACGTTCGTGTTGATGTTTGGCGTGCTCGCCATCCTGGCGAATAGCGGCCCCGCCCAGAGCGGGCTGACCCCGCTGTTGATCGGCTTGCTGGTCTGGGGCATCGGTCTGTCGCTGGGCGCGCCCACCGGTTATGCCATTAACCCCGCGCGCGACCTGGCGCCTCGCATTGCGCACGCCCTTCTCCCCATCGCCGGGAAGGGTGGCTCGGACTGGGGCTACTCCTGGGTTCCCGTCGTCGGCCCGGTTATCGGCGGGGTGGTGGGCGCTGTGGCGTACGTGGGATTGTTTGGAGGGTAGCAGAAGCGACCAGGGAGCAGGCAGAGGGAAAATCAAAAGGCAAAAGGCAAAAATAAAAGCAAACAAGAACTGACAACTGACTACTAAGCACTGGCTACTAATCGCACCAATGAAGCCTCGTCCCATCTTCGAGCTGGAAGTTAACGGCCGCAAGGTTCGGCTCGGTGAGCGCACGCTCATCATGGGTGTCCTCAATGTGACGCCGGATTCCTTTTCCGACGGTGGGCTCTACCTCGATCCCAACAGGGCCATCGCGCGCGGTCTCGAGATGGTACTCCAGGGAGCGGACTGGATCGATGTGGGTGGTGAATCGACACGGCCGGGTTCACGCCCCATCCCCGCGGAGGAGGAACTCCGCCGCGTCCTGCCTGTGATCCGTGCGTTTCGCAGTAAGCTGCGTTCCGTGCCGATTTCGATTGACACTACAAAGGCCGAAGTGGCTGAGCAGGCCGTGCGCGCGGGCGCCTCCATCCTTAACGACGTGAGCGGCCTGCGCTTTGACTTGGGAATGGCGGAAGTGGCGCGCCGCTACCGCACTCCCCTGGTCCTGATGCACCTGCGCGGCCGGCCGGAGACGATGCAGCAGAAGCCCTTCGTCCAGGACATCTGGCGCTCGCTCCGCGCCGGATTAGGCGGGTCCGTCCGGGGGGCCCTGGCGGCAGGGGTTCCGCGCTCGCAGTTGATTCTCGACCCCGGGCTCGGCTTCGGGAAGTCCCGTCGCCAGAATTTTGAGATCCTCGCAAATCTCGAACGCCTTCGACGGTTTCGCCTCCCCATCCTGGTCGGCGCGTCGCGGAAATCTTTCGTGCAGGCGGTGGCGCAAGGCGAAGGGTTTGTGCCTTCCCGCGGTAAGAAATCGGATTTCTGGCCACTCCTGCGAGAAAGGCGCCTCGAGCCTCTTCACCTGGGTGACGCCGCAGCCGTCGTGGCGTCAATTCTTGGCGGGGCCCACATTGTGCGCGTGCACGACGTGGGCGTGATGCTCCCGGCCGTGCGCCTGGCCGACGCCATCCTCGCCGTGAACCGCTGAACCTCCTGGGCGTGGCGCACTGCCGCTGTCGCGGGGCATCCCCGAAATTCGAAACTCGAAAGGTGGCTCCCAAGGCCGCAGTCGTCCTGAGCAAGCCGTGGTGGTTGGGTAGCCGTTTGTGAATCTTCGCAGGCATCACAGCCGCCATTTCCGACATCTCAGTATCGTTGAACTCTCAGCGAAAAAGAGAGGTGGATTGTGCGGAGGGTTCTTCTTCGTTTATGCTCACTCAAGTCCCCTCGCGAAGCATGAAAAAAGTGTGACTTTTGCCTGCCTACAGTGTCTAAGCAATTAAGGCCTGGGTGAGAAGTTATTCCCAGAATGCTCTTTCCGAATGAGCCCAGAGGGGCTAAAATGAGGAGGAGAGAAGAAGAAAAAGGTAGCAACGGGAGTGCCGAAAGGCAGGGAAGGCACTCGCCGGTTGTGAAGACGGCCTTCTGACCTACTCCCCAGGACGCGGTGTCATCCTCGAGGAACCCCTTGGTGCCGCCTAGGTTTTCGTCCCCGAGCGACCCGATTTGTTCGAAACTTTTTCGCGCTCAGGAACGTATAACTGAGATGAGCTGGTTCTAAAGAGGCGGTAGGGTCTCCCCAAGCCATCCCGGAGGCTCAGGGAGCGGAGAAACCGCTGTTCCGTATCCCAACGGCACGATCGATGCTCTCGCTGGCGGGTCAAGAAAAGGAAGAAGGCCGATGGCACAAACCACAGAAATCGAATATGGGAAGTTGACTTATACCGAGCCGGAAGAGGAAGTCTTCATCAAGAAGACGCTTCGCTTCCGCAACGGAAACGGAAAAAACAGCATGAAACGCTGGAAAAAAGTCCTCTTGATAAGCGTGGGTGCGGCTGCTCTGATTGGCTTGGTGGTGGGCGGGATCCTCTGGAGCAAGCGCGGGGTGGTCACGGTGCAGACCGGGAAGGTGATGAAGCAGGACTTGTCCTCCATCGTCACCGCTTCGGGGCAGATCAAACCGCCGACGGCCAACTTTGCCAATGTCAACGCGAACTCTTACGGCAAGATCACGGAGATCTCTGTCAAGGAAGGCGACACGGTCAAGAAGGGCCAACTCCTGCTGAAGACCGAGTCGGTGCAGCAAGAAGCCGATGTGGATGCGATGCAAGCTGCGCTGAAGACCACGCAAGCCGATTCCGAAGCCTCGGCAGCAGCCGTGCAGTCCTCGCTGGCGGCTCTCAGGACCGCCCAGGCTGATTTGCAGACGGCGGAGGCCAACTTTGCGCGCGCCAAAGAGGATTTCAACCGCGCGAAGGAACTGCTGGAAGACCGGTTGATCGCCCAGCAGGTGTTTGACCAGCGCCAGAGCGACTACAAGGTGGCCCAGGCCAACGTCCAGGCTGGCGAAGCGCGGGTGGCGCAAGCCAAGGCGCTCAACCAACAGGCCGCTTTTAATCGCGATATGTCTCTGGCGCGCGTGGCCCAGAGTCGCGCCCAACTCGTCCGGGCCAATGATATTCGCGCCAAGACCATTTACACCTCGCCCTTGGATGGCATCGTGACTGCGCTGCCCGTGCACGCGGGCGAAAACGTGGTCCCGGGCATTCAGAACCAGCCGGGCAGCGTGTTGTTCCAGGTCTCGGACCTCTCTGTGATCACCGCGGAAGTCAAGGTGGACGAAACCGATATTGTGAATGTGAAGCTGGGTCAGCCGGCGGAAGTGACGATTGACGCCATTCCCAACAAGACTTTCAAAGGTAAGGTTACGGAGATCGGCCAGAGCGCCATCGGCCGCACCACCGGCCAGACCACCAGCCAGAGCTCGACCTCGACGGAAGAAGCCAAGGACTTCAAAACCGTGGTGACCCTGGATGAACCGCCGCCCGGCCTCCGCCCCGGCCTTTCCACCACCGCCAAGATCACCACGGCCACCCGTAAAGACGCGGTGACCATCCCCATTCAGGCCCTCACAGTCCGCATGAGGCGGGAGTTGGAGGAACAGAATAAGGATTCAAAGGGTAAGGTGCAGGCCGCGGCGGCGCAGCCGAAACCCGGAGACACCCCGAGCAAAGACAAGGACAAGTCGAAGGAAGAAGTGCAGGGAGTGTTTGGGGTGCGGAAGGGCCAGGCCGTCTTCGTCCCGGTGGAGAGCGGCATTATGGGCACGACGGATGTTGAGGTGCTCAAGGGCGTCCAGCCCAACGATGAAATCGTGACGGGGCCCTTTAGCGTCCTGCGCACCCTGAAGAACAACACGAAAGTGAAAGTGGACAACAGCGCCGTCAAAGCTGGCGGACCTGCTTCCTAGTCGTCTCCGGGGTAGGAAATAACGCCGCGCGGGAGGTGAGCCCGCTGCCCGGCATCGCGAGTCGGTGCTGCGACGAGGGGGCCGAGGCTGGCCGGCAGGGAGAGCGCATGCCGGAGGAAAGGAAAAAAGAAACGCCGATGGAAACTCAAGTTGCTCTATCCTCAATGCAGGAAAGCGAGGCGCCACCAGATGGCGCGATCATCCGGACGGAAGACCTTTGGAAGACTTATGACATGGGAGAGGCCATCGCCGTCCACGCCCTCTGCGGCATCTCCTTCGAGATTGAGCGTGGGGAGTATGTGGCGATCATGGGACCCTCGGGTTCCGGCAAGTCCACGCTGATGAACCTGATCGGCTGCCTGGATACGCCCACGCGGGGGAGCTACTGGCTTAACGGACGCCTGGTGAGCGAACTCTCTGACGACGAGCTGGCTTATATTCGCAATAAGGAAATCGGCTTTGTCTTTCAGACCTTCAACCTGCTGGCCCGCGCCACCGCCCTGCACAACGTGGAACTGCCCCTCATTTACAACGGGACGCCGGCGAAGGAGCGCCTGGAAAAGGCCCAGGAGGCCCTGCGCAAGGTAGACCTCGGCGACCGCATGTATCACAAACCCAGCGAGCTGTCGGGCGGGCAGCGCCAGCGCGTGGCCATCGCCCGCGCCCTGGTGAACAACCCCTCCATCATCCTGGCGGACGAACCCACCGGAAACCTGGACTCCGCGACCGGGGAAGAAATCATGAATCTGTTCGAGCGCCTCTACCTGGCCGGCAACAACATCGTCCTGGTGACGCACGAGCATGACATCGCCGCCCATGCGCATCGCATCATTCACGTGCGCGATGGCAAGATCGAGCGCGACGAAACGGTGAAGTAGGGGCGAAGCGCGTGTTCGCGCCGGGGGGCGATCCTCAAGATCGCGCTCAGGAAAGGGAGTTGGCGTGGCTTCCTTCAGTCAAACCCAAACACTCCTGCACAAGCGAGAGGCCCGACATGGTGTGATGTTCGGCGTCTGGGTCACCGCGCGGGAAGCCTTCTGGATTGCCCTGGAGGCGCTCCGCACCCACAAACTGCGCTCCTTCCTCACCCTGCTGGGGGTGGTGATTGCCACCACCACGCTGATTGTGGTGATGTCGATCATCAACGGCATGAATCTGTACATTGCCGATCATATTGCCAATCTGGGCGCCAACGTTTTTATCCTGCACCAGTGGCAGTGGGCGCAGGGGTATGAGGCATGGCTGAAGGCCCGACGCCGCAACAAGCCCATCCGCATCGAAGACTACGAATTCCTCAAAGCCAACTTGGTGAACTACAAGAACATCGGGGCTAACTCTTGGCTTTGGGGTGACAACGACGTGCGGTACAAGGGAACCGCCATCTATGAGGTTGATATCAGCGGCAACACGCCCAGCATGATTGACATCGGACAGGCCAAGGTGGAGCTGGGCCGGTACTTCAGCGATTCCGACTACGACCATGAAGCGCTGGTCTGCTTCATCGGCCGCGACTTGGTGGACAAGTTCTTCCCCACGGTCGATCCCATCGACAAGGAAATCGTGGTAAAAGGAGTTCCCTTCCGCGTCGTTGGCGTCGCCGAGCGGATCGGGAAGACGTTTGGGCAGAGCCAGGACAACTTCGTTCAGACTCCCTTGACCACGTACCGCAAAGTCTTCGTGGCACGGCCCCAACTGGCGGTGAGCGTCCAGGCGTGGAATGCCCGGCAGATGCTGGTGCTGGAGGACGAGGTGCGGGCCCTCATGCGCGCCCGGCACCACCTCCCCTATAGCGAGCCGGACAACTTTGGCATCAACGCCTCGGAGACCTTGATGGATGCGTGGAACCAGCTTATGGGCGGCATCTTCGCCGTGACCATCGGCATTGTGGCCGTGTTCATGGTGGTGGGTGGCATCGTTATTATGAACATTATGCTCGCCAGCGTCACCGAGCGCACCCACGAGATTGGTATCCGCAAATCGCTGGGGGCCCGCCGGCGCGACATCCTGATGCAGTTCGTCGTTGAATCCGCCGTGATGGCCTGCGCGGGAGGGGCGATGGGGGTCTTCCTTGCCCTCCTCGTCAGCAAGATCGTCGATATCTTCTTTACCGCCTCGGTGCCCTTGAACGCGGTGGTGGTCGGCTTGGCTCTCTCCGCGGCGGTCGGACTCTTCTTCGGCATCTATCCAGCCAGCAAGGCCGCCAAACTAGACCCCATTGAGGCCTTGCGTACGGAGGCGTGAGCGTGGACGTTGGTCAGCGGCACAACATCCGGGAGAATCTGCTGCTTGCTCTTGACACCTTGCGAACTCACAAGTTCCGAGCATTCCTTACGATCTTGGGTGTGCTGATCGGCACCGCAACCGTCATCGGTGTGGCCTCGATCTTTAAAGGGTTGGACCAGCAGATGGTCGAATTGGCGGAGGGCTTCGGCACGCGGTCGCTCTTCATTTACAAGTTTGACCCGGGAATCAAGTTCACGCTGACCCGTGAGGAGCGGATTCGCAAGCCGCTGACCTACGAACAAGCCATGGCCATCCGCGAACACTGTCCCTCGGTCGAATCGGTGTCCGTGGAGATCTTCCGCTGGGGACCGGCTGTCTCGGCAAAGTACAAAGGCCAGGAAATGCTGGACACCAATTTCAGCGGGCCCACGCCTGACCACTTCCGGAATATCAACGCCATCCTCAAGGATGGACGCCTTTTTAGCGACATCGACAACCTGCACCGGCGCGACGTGGCGGTGATCGGAGCGGATACCAAGCAACGGTTATTTGAGAATGAAGACCCTATTGGGAAAGAAATCATTGTAGATGGGCACTCCTTTGAAGTGATCGGGACCCTCGAAAAACGCAAGGCCTTTCTGGGTGACAACGGGAATGACAGGGTCGTTTGGATTCCTTACTTCACCTTCAAGAAGCTCTACCCCGAAGCGAAGGAGAACTTCATTACGGCATTGGCCCAGCCGGGAAAAGTGAATCAGGCCATCGATGAGGTGACCGGCTTGCTGCGACGCTTGCGCAACGATAAGTATTCAGACCCTGACAGCTTTGGCATCGCCACGGCCGATTCTTTCATCAAGCAGTTTCGTGACATCATGGGAACTATCGTTCTGGTGACGATAGTAATCTCCTCCATCGGCTTGCTGGTAGGCGGCATCGGCGTGATGAACATCATGCTGGTATCGGTCACCGAGCGCACCCGCGAAATCGGCGTGCGCAAAGCCATTGGCGCGCGCCGCAGCGATATCACCTGGCAATTCCTGCTGGAAGCTATGACCCTCACGGGCGCCGGCGGAGTGCTGGGAGTCCTTGCGGGCTGCACCTTGAGCTTCCTCATCCGAACCTTCGTTCCCTCTCTGCCCTCGGCTGTTCCCATGTGGTCGGTGGTCGCCGGCTTTATGGTGGCGGTCAGCATCGGGCTGTTCTTCGGCATGTGGCCCGCCATGAAAGCTTCGCGCCTCGACCCCATCGTGGCTTTACGTTACGAATAGGAATCGCCGGCCTGCGCAGGGCGGGCCTATTGGTGACCAGCCAGTAGAACGGCCGATCGAGGGAAGGTTTCGTGGCGGTACTCAGTCAAACCTCGTCACTCTTGCGGAAGCTCAGAAGCCGGGCGGGAGGGGTTGGCGTCTGGGTCACCGCGCGGGAAGCCTTCTGGATTGCCCTGGAGGCGCTCCGCACCCACAAACTGCGCTCCTTCCTCACCCTGCTGGGAGTGGTGATTGCCACCACCACGCTCATCGTGGTCATGTCGATTATCAACGGCATGAACCTTTACATCGCCGACCACATCGCCAACCTGGGCGCCAACGTCTTTATCCTCGACCAGTTCAGTTGGACCTCGAACGATGAGGAGTGGTTGCGGGCCCGGCGCCGGAACAAGCCCATCCGCATCGAGGATTACAACTACCTCAAAGAAAACTTGGTCGGCTATAAGAACATCGGGGCTGTCTCCTGGCTCTGGCCGCGGCCCAACCTCCGCTACAAGGGCGAGATCATTTACGAGGTGCCCGTCCGCGGCGTAACCCCCAGCATGATCGACATTGGCCAGGAACAGGTGGAGTCCGGGCGCTTCATCACCGATTCCGATTACGCCCACAGCGCCATGGTCTGTTTTATCGGCCAGGACTTGGTGGAGAAGTTCTTTCCCTCCGTGGACCCTGTCAACCGAGTCATCGAAATCAGCGGCCTGCCCTTTACGGTCATCGGAGTCGCCCGGCGCATCGGATCGACTTTCGGGCAGAGCCAGGATAATTTCGCTCAGATCCCCCTGACGACGTTCATCAAGATTTTCGTGGCACGGCCCCGCATGAACGTCCACGTCCAGGCCTGGAGCGGCCGCCAGATGATGGAGCTCGAGGACGAAGTGCGCGCCCTGATGCGCGCCCGGCACCATCTCCCTTATAAGGAGGACGATGACTTCGGCATCAACGCCTCGGACACCATCATGGGTTTGTGGCAGCAGTTGACCGGGTCGATCTTCGCGGTCACCATCGGCATCGTGGCGGTGTTTATGGTGGTGGGCGGCATCGTCATCATGAACATCATGCTGGCCAGCGTCACCGAGCGCACCCATGAAATCGGCATCCGTAAATCCCTGGGCGCGCGGCGGCGCGACATCCTGCTTCAGTTCATTATCGAGTCCGGGGTCATGGCGGGCGTGGGCGGCGCCACGGGGGTCCTCTTGGCCATGGTGATCAGCAAGATTGTGGATATTTTCTTTACGGCTTCGGTGCCGGTGAGCGCGATCGTGGTCGGCTTGGTGCTCTCCACGGGGGTGGGGCTCTTCTTTGGGATCTACCCCGCCAGCAAGGCCGCCAAACTCGATCCCATCGAAGCGCTGCGCATGGAGGCGTAAGCGTGGTTATTCACCGCCAGCATGTTCGCGAAAACTTGATGTTGGCCCTGGATACGCTCCGGACTCACAAGTTTCGCTCCTTCCTGACCCTCCTGGGCGTCCTGATCGGCACCACCACGGTGATCGCGGTGGCTTCGATCTTTGCCGGCCTGGACCAGCAGGTGGCCGACGCCGCGCGGGACTTTGGCACTCGAACCCTGTTCATTTTCAAGTTCTCCCCCGGAATGCATTTCGGGCTCTCGCGCGAGGAGCGGCTGCGCAAGCCGCTCAGCTTCGACGACGCGATGGCCATTCGGGACAATTGCCCTTCCATTCAAACCGTCGCCGTCGAGAACTTTATTTGGTGGGGACCTTCTCCTCCCCTGAAGTACAAGGGCATGGAGGTTCTGGACTACCAATTTAACGGGGCGACACCGGAAGACTTTGGCGTCGTCAATGATAATCTCGGCGATGGCCGCTTTTTCACCGACGTGGACAACCTGCATCGACGCAACGTGGCGGTCATCGGCTCGGACATTGTGAAGAGGTTTTTTGAGAACGAAGACCCCATCGGCAAGACGATCCTCATCGGGAGTAATGGCTTTGAAGTCATCGGAACGATAACTCCCCGCAAAGCCTTTCCCGGCGACAACGGCGCGGATCGCGTGGTCAAAATTCCTTACCTCACTTTCAAGAAGCTTCATCCCAACCAGAAGGAAAACTTCGTCTTAGCCATGGCCATGGAAGGTAAGGTGAATCAGGCCATAGAGGAGGCGGCCGCCGTCCTCCGGCACCGTCGGCACGACAAACCTTCGGGTCCGGACAGCTTTGGAATCTCGACGGCCGAAACGATCATCCAGCAGTTTCGAGACGTCATGGCTACCGTCGTTCTGGTCACGGTGGTGATCTCCTCCATCGGCCTGCTGGTGGGCGGCATCGGGGTGATGAACATCATGCTGGTCTCGGTCACCGAACGCACCCGCGAGATTGGCGTGCGCAAGGCCATCGGCGCCCGCCGCAGCGATATCACCTGGCAGTTCCTGCTCGAAGCCATGACCCTCACCGGCACCGGCGGAGTCCTGGGAATCCTGATGGGGCTGACCGTGAGCTTCCTGATCCGCACGTTTGTGCCCAGCCTGCCTTCCAGCGTGCCCCTCTGGTCGATTGTGGCGGGGTTTGTCGTCGCCGTCAGCATCGGGCTGTTCTTCGGCATGTGGCCCGCCATGAAAGCTTCGCGCCTCGACCCCATCGTGGCCCTGCGGTACGAGTAGTTGGCGGTCTAAACCTCCCCAGCGTCTTGAAATCACCTTGGGGACAGAGGATTCTTGTGATGGGGGCGTATCCCTGCGCGCCTTATGGTCCGTAACGCAGAACCGGCCCGCCGCTGCGGAGGCCGCGGATAGGATCGTGGGGCCATATCGGTCGATCTTCGTTCGGCGATGGGCCGATCAGAATTTGCCATGACCTCACCCAGCCCAAATGGAACGGCGCCTGGTCGCCGCAGCCTCTCGCTGCGGCGCCTGACCAGCATCTGGGTATCAGCTCGCGAAGCCTTCTGGATCGCGCTGGAAGAACTGCGTACCCACAAGCTGCGGTCTTTCCTCACCCTGCTCGGGGTGGTCATCGCCACCACCACCCTGATTGTCGTGATGTCGATCGTGAACGGCATGAACGTTTACATTGCCACGAAAATCGCCAATCTGGGCACCAACACCTTCGTCCTTCACCAGTTCAAGTGGGCCCAGGGTTACGACGAGTTCTTGAAAGCGCTGCGGCGCAACAAGCCCATCCGCATGGAGGACTACGAGTATCTTCAGGACTCGCTGTTCGGCTACGAGGCCATCAGCGCCATCGTCCAGCTTCAGCCCGGCCCCGAAGCGCGATACCAGGGTCACTCGATCGATGAAGTGAATCTGATAGGGGTCACCGCGAGCCACGCATACATTGGCCGGGAAAAAGTCCTGTATGGCCGCTACATCACAGACCAGGATTACCGCCACAATGCGCCCGTCTGTTTCATTGGCCAGGACATCGTGGACAAGCTCTTTCCCATGGTCGATCCGATTGGCAAGGAATTGCAGGTCGGGGGGCATACCTTCCGCATTGTCGGCGTGGCGGAGAAGGTTGGGTCCGCCTTCGGCATTAGCCAGGACAACTTCGTCTTCATTCCCCTTGGCACTTTCCGAAACCTCTACATGCCGCAGCTCGAGCTGATCGTGTTCATCAAAGCGCCGGACTCCCACCACATGATGGAGCTCGAAGACGAGGTCCGTGTCCTGATGCGGGCACGCCGCCACGTGCCCTACCATGAAGACGACACCTTCGGCATCAACGCTTCCGAAACCCTGATGAGCGCCTGGCGGAACCTGACCGGCAGCATCTTCGCCACCACCATCGGCGTGGTGGCTGTGTTCATGGTGGTCGGCGGTATTGTGATCATGAATGTCATGCTGGCCACGGTCAGTGAGCGCACGCATGAGATCGGGATTCGCAAGTCGATGGGGGCGCGGCGCAGCGACATCCTGTGGCAGTTCTTGATCGAGGCCGCGGTCCTCGCCGGCGTCGGCGGGCTCGTTGGAGTCCTGCTCGCCTACGGCATCGCCGCGCTGGTGGCGGTCGTCTTCACCGCCGATGTCCCGCTCAGCGCGGTCATCGTGGGGATCACGCTCTCCACTCTGGTGGGGCTCTTCTTTGGGATCTATCCTGCCAAGCGAGCTGCTTCGCTGGATCCCATCCAAGCGCTGCGAGCGGAGAAATAGCATGGCGACTTACTGGCAAGCGGTTGGCGAGAACCTGATCCTGGCGCTCGACACACTGCGCACGCACAAGTTCCGGTCGTTCCTCACCGTGCTGGGCGTCCTGATCGGCACTACCACGGTGATTGCCGTGGCGTCCATCATTGCCGGCCTCGATGCGCAGCTCGTGCAGATGGCCGAGCAGTACGGGACGCAGGTGATCTGGGTGTACAAGCTGCAGATGGGCGCGCCGCACCGCCTGAGCCGCGAGGAGCGGTTGCGCAAGCCGCTGAGCTACGAAGACGCCCAAGTCATCAAGGACCAATGCCCGGACGTCGAGGAAGTATCGGTGGCCCTGTTCAGAGAGATGGGCGAGTTCGGCCTTCCACCCTCCACGGCCCGCTACAAGGCTCGCGAGATGTCGGGCGCGCAGTTCCTGGGCGTGGATGCCAACTATCTGGCTCTTGCGAATTCGTCGCTGGCCGACGGTCGTTTTTTCACCCGGGGGGATGACTTGCATCGCCGCGATGTCACCGTGATCGCGGCCAACGTGGTGGAACGCCTCTTCCCGCTCGACGACCCGGTCGGCAAGACCATTCTCGTGGACGGGCACCCCTTCGATGTGATCGGCACCCTCAACAAATTCAAGGGGTTCCTGGGCGACAATCCCGATGACCGGGACATCTTCATACCCTACTGGACCTATAAGAAGCTTTATCCCGCAGCCAAAGACCATTTCCTCAGTGTCCTGGCTTCCCGCGGCAGAATGAACGAGGCACAGGACGAGCTCCGCGGCGTGCTCCGTCGCCGCCGCCACGTCAAACCCTCCGAGCCCGACAACTTCGGGATGGCGACGGCGGAGTCCCTGATCAATGAGTTCCGCCAGATTATCGGCACGGTGGCGCTGGTCATGGTGGTGATCTCTTCCATAGGCCTGCTGGTCGGAGGCATCGGGGTAATGAATATCATGTTGCTCTCGGTCACGGAGCGCACGCGCGAGATTGGTGTGCGTAAGGCGATCGGTGCCCGCCGGCGCGACATCATCTGGCAGTTCCTGCTCGAGGCCACGACGCTCACCTGCGCCGGCGGCGTCATCGGCATTGCTGTGGGCTGGTTGCTGAGCTTCCTCATTCGAGTGTTTGTGCCCAGCCTGCCTTCAACCGTCCGATTGTGGTCCGTGGTAGCGGGTTTCGTCGTCGCCACGAGTGTGGGCCTGTTTTTCGGTCTGTGGCCCGCCCTGAAAGCTTCTCGCCTGGACCCGATCGTGGCGCTCCGCTACGAGTAGTTGCAACCCTGCATTGCTGACGGGCGAACGTCCCCCTTTCCTGAACGAAGACCTCGACGTAGCACGCCAAGCCACCTAGAATAGGCGGTCTGTTTGGCGAGCGAGGCCGAGAGCCCCGCGCTTCCCATGCTGACCCCTGAGAAACTCAACATCGAAAAAACGGCTCCTCGCGGCTGGTTGGGACTCGAGTGGCCCCAGTTTGATGCCTGGCAATGGAAAGTTCTGGTCCTCCTCACCCTCATCAACCTGCTCAACTATTTCGACCGGCTGATCATTTTTCCCATGTTCTCCCTCTTGAAGGACGAGTTCGACGTGAGCGACTTCAAGTTGGGCATGCTCGGGTCGGTGTTTATTCTCGTCCACTCGCTTGCCGTCTTGCCGTTTGGTTACTGGTCGGACCGCGGACCGCGACAGAAGATTATGGCCGGCGGTGTGCTGTTTTGGAGCGTCGCCACGACGCTTTCCGGCGTGGCCGCCACGTTCCGTGCCCTGCTGGCGGTACGGGCGCTGGTGGGCGTGGGCGAAGGCGCCTACGCCCCCGCCGGCACCGCCATGATTTCAGACTGCTTCCCTCGCCGCTTCCGCGCGCGCGTGCAAAGTGTCTTCAACCTGGGGATGCTGGCGGGCGGCGTGTTGGGTCTGGCCGCGGGCGGAGTGCTTTCGCAATGGGTGGGCTGGCGGCGGGCGTTCTTCCTGGTGGGCTTGCCGGGCTTCTTGCTGGCGATCTTAACCTCTCGCCTGCGGGTACCCGTTTCCCCGCCGACCGAGGAAATGCCTGCCGCGTGGAGCCTGCTCAAAATCCCCGCTTACCTGGTGGTGCTGGCGGGTGGCATGTGCGTAGTCTTTTCCAGCGCGGCGTTCGTGACCTGGGGCGCGGAATTCGCCACGCGCTACCACGGCCTGAGCGTGGCGCAGGCGTCCCTGTGGTTGGGGTTTCTGATCCTCTTAGGCTCGCTGGGCGGAGTGCTCTTGGGTGGCTATGTTGCGGACCGCCTGCAAGCGCGTTGGCCCTGGGGCCGCGCCATCACCATTGGCGCGACTCTGCTGGCGGGCACGCCCTTCCTCTTCGTGGCCGTCACCACGGACTCGCGCCCGCTGTTCTTCTTCTGCCTTCTGGCAGCGAGTTTTCTGCTCACCTGTTACCACGGGCCTGCAACCGCCGTCATCCACGACCTCACGCCGGAGCGTGCGCACGCCTTCGCCTTTGCCCTCTACCTGTTTGTCATCCACCTGTTCGGCGATACCATGGCGCCGGCGCTGGTGGGCCGCGTCTCTGACGTCTCGGAATTGCAGCACGGGATGCTGATGGCCGTCGCGGCGAATTTTCTTGCCGCGCTCTGTTTCCTGCTCGTCGCCTGGCTCATCCGGCGCAGCAGCCTGGATAACCGTCGTTCGTAGCGCAAGCAGTATGGCGTGCGGTACCTTGGCGCCGCCCTTGGCGGCCGTAGCTCGCTCCGATCGAAGACCATAGCGGGAGCAAGCTCCCGCACTCCATAAGGACGCTAGGCGAACAATGCCTTCAGGCTCTCGCTGTACGGCTCACGGGCGATGCCGCACTCCGTGATGATGGCAGTGATGTAGCGGTGCGGTGTGACGTCGAAGGCAGGATGGCAAGCCCTCTGAGTCATTCCTGGTACAGCCAAGCGCCTACGAGCGTCGCCACGACCGCGGCAACCAAGGCGCCAGCGAGGGTGCCTACCAACAGCCCTGTCGGAAGCAGCAGCAGCCGGAACCAAAAGGCTGCTGGAAGCAACCCTGCGATCACCCACAAGGCCAGCGCCGCGCGTGCGGCAGTCTTGGGGCCCGGGCCGTAGCGCGGACGAATGGCCGCATACAGCCACAGGGCAAAGATCCCCACCGCCAGACCGCCGAGAAGAAAGAACACTAGAAAGCCCACAGTTGCCGGGAAGGGCCGCCCCAGAGACTCCACCGCCGCAATCGATTCCGCCCTGAGGAAGAGCCACCAGGTTGTGCCGCCCAGCACCTCATACACGACGAACCAAAGAACGCCGCCCAGGAATATACGTCCCCAGTTCATCTTGCCCATCGCTGTCCTCCTGCAACACCGGACGCTGTCGCAGATTTTCCCAGGGTAGTAAGAGACCTTTCGCAAAGGTTACAGAGAACCTCGAGCAAAATCAAGTAAACCCTAGTGCGAGCTGTCTGCACGCCGCCATAGACGAGCGGAAGCAAGTTCCGGCACCCCAAGGCTCTAGCCGTCGACACTAGCCAGACGTTGTGGCGCCGGCATGAAGGCCAGCGCTACGAAAACAGCGCCTTCAGACTCTCCGTGAAGGGAGCACGGGCGATGCCGCGCTCGGTGATGATGGCGCTGATGTAGCGGTGCGGAGTGACGTCGAAGGCGGGATGGCGCGCTGGGATGTTCTCGGGCGCGATCGGCACGCCGGCAAGGTGGGTAACCTCCGCCCAGGAACGCTCCTCGATGGGGATCTGCTCGCCGGAAGGCAGGCTCAGATCGACGGTGGAAAGCGGCGCCGCGACGTAGAAAGGGATGTGGTTTTCGTGGGCGAGCACGGCGAGGGTGTAGGTCCCGATTTTGTTGGCTGTATCGCCGTTGGCGGCAATGCGGTCGGCCCCCACAATGACGGTTTTAATCTCACCTTGCTTCATGAAATGCCCCGCCATGTTATCCGTGATGAGGGTAACGGGGATGCCGTCCTTGGCCAGCTCCCAGGTGGTGAGGCGCGCGCCTTGGAGAAAGGGCCGGGTCTCATCGACGAATACCGAGAGCTTCTTCCCCGCGCCGACCGCCGCGCGGATCACTCCAAGGGCCGTCCCGTAACCCCCTGTGGCCAGTGCGCCCGCGTTACAATGCGTGAGAACTGCCCCCGCATCCGGCAGTAGCGCCGCCCCATGCCGGCCCATCGCTTCGTTGATGGCGACGTCTTCGGCCAGGACACGCTGGGCTTCCTCCACCAGGCATTGCTTCGTGAAAGCGATACTCTCTGCGTCCGAAGGATGGCAGGCGAGAGATTTCTCGAACACCGTGCGCATCCGCGCTACCGCCCAGAAGAGGTTCACGGCCGTGGGGCGGGTCCTGGAAATGGTTTCCGCAATCTTTTCAAACTCCATGCGCGACTCTGAGATGGTCTTCGCGGTGGAATGCTTCACCCCCAGCGCGATGCCCATGGCCGCAGCCACGCCGATGGCCGGCGCTCCGCGAATCACCATCGCGCGGATGGCCTCCGCCACTTCAAGATAATTGCGGCAGGTGCGATAAACCTCTTCGGCAGGCAGGCGGGTCTGGTCAATCATCCGCACGCCGTCATCTGTCCATTCAATGGTTTTGAACATGCGCCCTAGTCCACTTCGTGTGCGAGTCGAAGTCCGTGATTATAGCAGGTGTGCGGCGCCGAAGGGCTTTCGGCCGGTGGACAGTTGACAATCGCGAGTCGTAAGCCAAGCGACAAGCTCGAAGAGTCCCTCGATCACTTGTTCAAGTTCTTCCGGACTGATTCGACCCAGCCGCTTCCCGAGGCGCTCTCCACTACATAGAGCAAAATCGAGGCATGTCGAGCGTTGCAAACTTTTTGCGCCGCGAAGCTCTGACCGCTGGCGGCTGAGAGCTGACAATTCCTGACATTTTTATCCCGCGACTCTGTGGCCCTCGACGAACACCTTCAATCCCGCTAGCATAGGAGCCTGATTCGCCGTGGGCCGCACATCCACGGCTCTACGAGCACGTTAGAGGGGGGCAATCATGGAAATCCTTGAGAAACTCAAAGCGCGCGTGCGGGAAAATCTCCAACACATCGTCTTGTTCGAAGGCGAAGAAGATCGGACGCTCGTCGCCACAGGAACGATCGAAAAGGAGAAGCTGGCGAGGTTGACGGTGCTGGGAGACGTGGAAAAAATCCAGGCGCGCCTCAAGACTTTGGGCATTACACTTTCCGGCAGCACGCTGCTTGATCCCACCAAGAGCGAAAAGCTGAAAGCCTACACGCAGTCCTTGTACGAACGCCGCCGGGCCAAGGGCCTGACGGAAACGCAAGCATTCGAGACCGCCAAGCTGCCTCGTTACTTTGCCGGCTTGATGGTGGCGTCGGGCGACGCAGACGGTTCCCTGGGCGGCGCGCTCAACACCACCGCCGAGACGGTGCGCGCCGCGCTCTGGACCATTGGTGTGGCGCCCGGTATTTCCTTGGTCTCGAGCTTCTTCCTGATGGTCTCGCCGCGTAAGAATCTGGGTGACGACGGGCTCATGCTCTTTGCGGATCCCGCGGTGGTGCCGCAGCCCACTCCCGCGCAGCTCGCGGATATCGCCATTGCCACGGCGGAGAATGCCCGGGCGTTTCTGGGAGGTGAGCCGCGCGTCGCCATGCTCAGCTTCTCGACCAAAGGCAGCGCCGAGCACCCCCTGGTGGCGGCGGTCCAGGAAGCAACGCAGACCGTAAAGGCGCGCGCCCCGCAACTGCTGGTGGAGGGCGAAATCCAACTCGACGCGGCGCTGATCCCCGAAATCGGTGCGCGTAAAGCCCCCGGCTCGCCAGTGGCCGGGCGCGCCAACGTTCTGATTTTCCCGGATTTGAACGCCGCCAATATCGGCTACAAGATCGCTGAGCGCTTCGGCGGCTGCGAGGCTATCGGGCCCATCCTGCAAGGCCTCGCCAAGCCCGCCAACGACCTCTCGCGCGGCTGCAAAGCCGAGGACATCGTTAACACCGCGGTCCTCACCGCCATCCAGTGCCAAAGCCAAAAGAAGCAACCCGCCGCAGCATAGATGTTGGGTTGTTCTTCGTAGGGGCGAACCCGCCGCGGCGGGTGTCCGCCCTTGCGTATTTCCCAGCGAAGAGGGCGATCACAAAGATCGGCCCTACCCGGGGCTCCGCAGAAGTAGAGAACAACTTTGCGCCAGCCGGCACTCCCTAAGAGGCTGCAACCCCGGCGTCTGTGCATGAGACTTCTCGTCGGCACGCCTCCCGATAGAAAAAACCGGGAAAGATAAGTCCGTGTTGTGACAAGAAACACCGGCGTGAGGGGGCGGCAGCCTCCGCCGCGACTGCGCGCCAACGGCAAGCGAGTGGCCCATACACAAAAATCCACAACATTGGTGTATGATGCTGTCTATGAGCAGGACTAACATTGAGATCGACGACGAACTGATCCGCAAGGCCCGCCGACTCACGAAGCTCAGGACCAAGCGGGAAATCGTAGACAAAGCTCTCGAACTCCTGGTGCGCGCCGAAAGCCGAAAAGGGATGCTGCGCTATTACGGCAGCGGCATCTGGAGCGGCGATCTGAGGGCGATGCGGAGGAATCGAGTTTGATCCTGGTGGACAGTTCTGTGTGGATCGATTTTCTCAGCTCCTCTCCGGGCCCCGCCGGCAACGAGCTTCGGCGAATGATTGCCCACGCGGAGCCGATCGTCCTGACCGGCATCGTGGTGAGCGAGGTGTTGCAAGGCCTGACTCGAGAAGTTGAAAGGGTGGAGCGATACCTTGCGAAGTGGGAGATGTTGGAACCGCGCGGCTTCGGCACTTATCGCACTGCCGCAGCGATCTTTCGACTCGCGCGTTCGCGGGGCGTCAAGCTGACCACCACAGATACACTTATTGCCGCCATCGCCCTTGAGCACGGCGCCAGCGTCTTCTCCCTCGACAAAGATTTTGCCCACATTGCGCGGCTTATGCGCCTGAGTTTGCATCGAGTCCCCTAGCGGAAGCTTCTGTCGCCGCGGGTGCCCTGCCCGGAATTCGGGGTGGGCGCGTCGGGATGGAGCAAACCCTCAAGTTTCTCCTCAATATCCTCCCTGGAGAAAAACATTTCTTGTACCGCCGGCCGCCTGAGGCCCCTCTTGGATTCAGCGTGGGTTGTTCTAGCGGCCTCCGCGACTGCGCCGGGCAAGGGGCTGTGACCGACTTGACAACTTGCTTGAAATCTGATAGCCTACAATGTAGCCTCCCGCCCGTTCCCCGGAGAGCGGAGTCGGGGCGGGCTGGGATGGTGGCGCTTAGGGAGGCGGGAGGCGCAGGAAGGCGCTAAAAGATTGTTTTTTTGACGGAACAAAGCGAGGAAGTTACTGAAAACAAAGGAAGAGACCTCTGAGAAGACCTCAAAACAAACCTGAAACAAACCGCAAAAACTATGGGTTCTCGCTTTGGGATGAGGGGTTGGGAACTGGAGTCAACAGGATGCTGGAAAAGGCGATTTTACCGGTGTGGAAGAGCGGCTGGGGGCCTGGCGAAGCAGGACGGAGGCAACTATCTCCTTTGTTTTCTTCCTGGTACGGCTATAGCGAGGTTACCGGTCAGGAGCGGCGAGCACAGAGATCCTCTGCAATCGTGCGGCTGGCGCGATTGGCCATTGTCTGCCGAGCGAAAAGCCGCGGAGTTCAGAACAGCTCCGCGCTACACCTGGAACTCGCGTTTCACCTTTTCGGATTTTTCCGCGACCGAGCGGGCGAGTTCTTCTTTGTACGCGGCGAGCTTCTTGGCAAGTTCGAGGTCGGACGTGGCGATGATTTCAGCAGCAAAGATGGCGGCATTAATGGCGCCGGGTTTGCCGATGGCCGCGCAGGCGACCGGGACGCCGCCGGGCATCTGGACAGTCGAGAGCAGGGCGTCGAGGCCCGCGAGGGTGGTGGTGGCCATGGGGACACCGATCACCGGCAGGGTGGTTTCTGCGGCGATCACGCCCGCCAGGTGCGAGGCCCCTCCCGCCCCCACAATGATCACCTTCAACCCGCGCTGGATGGCCGTGCGAGCGTATTCCGAGGTTCGCGCGGGCGAGCGGTGCGCGGAGGTAATCTCAATTTCAAAGGGCACACCGAATTTCTTCAGCATGCGCGCCGTTTCGGTCATGGTGGGTAAGTCCGTGTCACTGCCCATGACGATGCCAACCAGGGCCTTCTCCGACATAGGAGGTCTCCTCTACTGAGGGCTAGGGTGAGCTGGAAAGAATCTTATCCGATTCTACCTGGGAGGGCGCGGCGCGGGGGAGTCTCCCGCCTGCCCGCCGGAGCGTATGTTTTCCGGGCGTTGCGAAAGACGCTTTAGCCCTTTGCTGCCGATGTCGCGCCGGTAGTGCATGCCCTCGAAGTGGATCTTGCTTACGGCCGCGTAGGCGCGTTCGATGGCGGCTGGCAGGTCTTCCGCCACCGCAGTCACGCCCAGCACACGCCCGCCACTGGCGACCAACTGGCCATCCCGCACCTTGGTGCCGGCATGGAAAACCTTGACGCCGCCCTGGGATTCCGCCGCTTCGTGACCCGTAATGACTTTCCCGACCTCTGGAGTGCCGGGATAACCTTTAGACGCCAGCACCACGCAAACCGCGGGGTTGGGGGTCCAGTGAGCGTCCAGAGCGCCCAGTTGGCCCTCGACCAGAGCCCGGAAAAGGTCTACCAGGTCGGAGCGCAGCCGCATCAGGATGGGTTGAGCCTCCGGATCACCCAGGCGCACGTTGTATTCCAGCACCTTCGGCCCTTCCTGGGTGAGCATCAAGCCGCAATAGAGGAAGCCCCGGTAGGGAGTGCCCTCTGCGGCCATCCCCGCCAGGGTGGGCGCCACGATGCGGCGGAAGACGTTGTCGCGGGCGCGCTCGTCGAGGATCAAGTCGTCACTGTAAGCGCCCATGCCGCCGGTGTTCGGCCCCTGGTCGTTATCAAAGACGGCCTTGTGGTCCTGGGTCAGCGCCAGGGGAAGGATGCCCCGGCCGTCGGTCAGCACGATGAAGGAGACCTCTTCGCCCGCCAAACCCTGTTCGATCACCACGCGGTCACCGGCCGCGCCCAGGGTCTTCTGGCGCATGAATTCATCCAGCGCTTTCTCGGCTTCCTCGCGAGCGTAAGCCACCACCACGCCCTTGCCCGCCGCCAAGCCGTCTGCCTTGATCACCACGGGAAGGCCAAATCCGCCCAGGGCCTTGACCGCGTCCTCAAAACTCTGCGCCACTGCAAACCCCGCGGTAGGAATTTGGTGCCTCTGCATAAACTCCTTGGCAAAGATTTTGCTGCCCTCGAGCCGGGCCGCCGCCTGGGTAGGACCGATGATCGTCAAACCCGCTTTTTCAAACACGTCCACTACACCCGCCACCAACGGCGCCTCGGGCCCCACGACGGTGAGGTCAGCTTTCAGGTGCTCTGCCAGTTCCAGGATTTCCTGCGGCTTGGTGACGTCCACCGGCGCGCACTCCGCCTCTTGCCCGATCCCGGCGTTTCCCGGAGCGCAGTAGATCTCCTCCATGTGCTGGCTCTCGCGCAGCTTCCACACCAGGGCGTGCTCACGGCCACCGGAACCGATCACCAGAATCTTCATAAGCGGGCGCTACACTAGCGGCAACCCCGGAGTTTGTCAATCGTCGAAATGCCCGCCGCACTCTGCGGCGGTCAGAGGCGGCCCGAGCGCGACGCTCACCTCAGTTGGTTGTGGGCCGCAGAACGCCGTGATAGCCTCTCGGCACCTTCGCTGAAAGGAACCCAATGAGCCACCTTCCTCACGACCACGGTCACCCTCACGCCCGCCGGCAATTCCTCAAAAAAGGGTTTGCATTCCTCGGAGCCGCCGCTTCAGCCTCCGCCGCTGCCCGCAGCGGGCCGGCAAAAGACGGGGAACATCCGGCGGTCGAAAAACTCACGCCGCCCCCTCGTGAGCACCTCGCGCCGTCTCAGGCCACACCCGGGGGAGGCAAGCCCGAATCCTATCGGGTGTTTGACGCGCATCTGCACTGCCCGAGCGAAAGCGGCAACGTCTGGCAATGGTATCCGGTAACGCGGAGCTTTGAGGAGTTCGCGCGCTACCTTGACCGCACCGGCGTGCAGCGCGGCATTATCAATTCCGTGCGTTGCCAGGAGGCGAAAGCCCCCGGGGAGTTTATCGCCGGCAACCGCGAGGTGGCTCGCTACGTGGAGAAATACAGGGGGCGCTTCCTGGGCGCCTGCGTGGTGAACCCGCTCTTCATCGACGAGTCCCTGCGGGAAATCGAGGATTGCCACAAGCAGCTTGGTTTTGTTTGGGTCGGCGAGCTCTGCAATTACATGGCGCCTTTCCGGTACACCATCAAAGAATTCGAGCTGCTGGTGGAGCAGGTGGTGAAACTCAAGATGGTGCTGGACGTCCATACCGAACTGGAAGAGATGGAATACATCATCCGGAAATTCCCGCAGGCCACCATCGTCTTCCCGCATTTCGGCGACGGCCAGGAGTACGACCACATTTTCAAACGCATCGACCTGGTGGCCAAGAACCCGAACTGCTACCTTGACACTTCCGGCTACGGTCACGACCGCGTGGGCATGCTGGAGTACGCCGTCAAGACCATCGGCCCGGACCGCGTGCTCTTCGGCTCCGACTTCTCCATCAATTGCCCCGCCACCGTGCTCGCGCGCATCGAAAACGCTTTTATCCCCGACGAGCAGAAGCGGAAGATTCTTTCGGAGAATTTGCAGGCGTTATTGAAGAGGGTTCAGGCATAGAACGCCTCAGAAAGTTGGAATGCGGCTAGGGCGTGGGAGTATAATACCTGCATGGGTGCTGAAGTCATCCCCAAACTAACCTACGAGCAATTCCGCCAGCTTCCCGACGATGGGAAACAGTACGAGTTGGTCCATGGGGAGGTACATTTGACTCCTGCTCCGACCACCAAGCATCAGTTTGTCTTGAGGAATTTGACCGGTAGCCTGCTTCAATATCTCGCCCAGCATCCTCTCGGCGAACTCGCTTTCGCCCCACTGGACGTTCTTTTGGGAGACGATACCGCCTTACAGCCGGACCTCATATTCGTATCGAATACCCGCGCCAAGATCATTCAAGAGGCTTTCATAGAGGGAGCACCAGACCTGGCGGTGGAGATTCTTTCCACATCCACCGGGGCGCATGACCGTGCCACGAAACTCCCCATATATGCTGCCGCGGGTGTGAAGGAAGTCTGGCTGGTTGACTCACAGGTCAGGACGGTCGAGGTTTTGAAACTCCAGGGGAAGAAGTATTTTGTGGAAGCAACGCACGCGGGCGATCAAGTCCTCGCTTCCAACCTCTTCCCCGGGTGGCAACTGCCCCTCAATGACCTCTTCGATTTCCGCGGACGTTTCTAGCACCTTCTGCAACCCGCTCCTACGCCCCCTTCGGATCGCTACCGCAGAAGGTAGCGCCGTTTTTCGCGTCTCAGAAACCCTGCGGCTCTAGTGCTAAAATGAACCGCAGAGTTCGAAAAAGCCGAACGCTTCGCTAGCCGCTTCACACCACACGCGGCAGGAGACGCTAGTCTATGAAACGTCCCCAAGAATGGGAAGAACAAGACCTCCTTGAGATGATTCTTAACGGGCATGAGGAAAACGTCGAACTTGACTTCAAGAGGGCGGAGGCATTAGGGCGTACCGACGGCAAGAAAGCGGAAATCAGCAAAGATGTTTCGTCATTTGGGAATTCGGCCGGCGGAACAATTCTTTATGGGATGGAGGAAAACCCATCTTCGCCGCACTGTGCTGTCGCCTTGAGCCCGATCAATCCCGATGAGTTCTCCAAGGAATGGCTGGAACAGGTCATAAACTCCAGAATCCATCCGCGAATTGACGGGCTTATCATCAATCCCATTGAACTCAAATCGAAATTCCCTGGATCTGTTGCCTACGCGGTCGTCGTACCCGAAAGCACGACAGCACACCAAGCGTCCGATTGGCGGTACTACAAGCGGTTCAACTTTGAGTCGAGGCCGATGGAAGACTACGAGGTTCGGCTGTCCATGAACCGAGCCTCACGGCCAGCATATAGTATTAACCTCCGAGCGATAGGACACGGGGGCCGCGCTGATGCGCAAATCTACAGGTTTCAGGCCCTCATCCAGAACGAGAGCGATATTGTTGGACACGAGGTGGCTGCGGTTCTCTTTGTGCCGAAAGGACTAAGCGAGCCGTCCGATGACCGCACATACGACATTGAAGGGGTTTCGTACTCGCGTATTTCGGGAACCTATGCCGAGTCTTCACAAGCCACAAGAAGTGCCGTTACCTCGGCTCACCCGCTGACAACATATGCTCTCGACTTTGTAAAAAGCATCTTCATCAAGGTTCACCCGCTCTACACCCCGCCAGACTTCCAGGTTATTGTTCGGCTGTACGACCAATATGGCCTGGCACTGAAGGCTTTGTTCAAGGTATCGATACCCGGCATGGAAGTCGTTCTTGTCAGTCAGTCTCACTGTGGCAAGCGGTCTTCGACGAGACTCGATTTGTAGGAAAGCTGGTAGCCACCGTTGGAGCTTTTCCAACCGTGGGCTCTTCCACCTTGACAGACCCACGGTTGATTTGAACGACGAATCAACCGTGGCTACCCCCCCCGCATTCCTTCGCGTATCCAGGGCCCACAACATCGTCCATTTCGCAAGTAGAGGGTCAGTTTAATGTTGTAGCGGCGAGTTTATCTCGCCACTTGGCGGCGTAAAGCCGCCGCTACGTCGAACTGACTACCATTTGGTGAGTGGGGATGCACGAGGGGCCGCGCCTTGCTAGAATAGGCTCTTGCCTTTCGGGCGGGGTTCCCCGTTATGGTTTCGGGCTTCACGGAAAAGTACGATGTCGTCGTGGTCGGTGCGGGGCACGCGGGCTGTGAGGCGGCCATGGCGGCGGCACGCATGGGGCTGAAGACCGCGCTCTATACCATCAACCTCGACCTCGTGGCGCAGATGTCCTGCAACCCGGCGGTGGGGGGCATCGCCAAGGGCCACCTGGTGCGCGAGATCGATGCGCTGGGTGGCGTGATGGGCGAGGTCATTGACGCTGTGGGCATCCAGTTTCGCCTGCTCAACACCAGCCGCGGGCCTGCCGTTTGGTCGCCGCGGGCGCAGGCAGATAAGAAGCTCTATCGCGCGAAAATGCGCCAAGTTCTTGAGTCTGAGCCCAATTTGCGCATCAAGCAGGCGGAGGTCGTGGACCTGGTGATCGAGGAATTGCCTGTAGGGGCGCATGGCCATGCGCCATTTTCAGGGGCACAAAGCCTTGTGCCCCCACGTCGAGTCCGTGGTATTCGGTTGCGCGATGGGCGGACAGTCGAAGCCGGAGCCGTCATCATCACCACCGGCACCTTCCTGAACGGCCTCATCCATTGCGGAGAAAACACGTATCCCGCCGGACGCTCGGGCGAGCCGCCCTCCGTGCTGCTCGGCGAAGCCCTGCGCCGATTGGGCTTTGAAGTCGCCCGGCTCAAGACGGGCACCCCCCCGCGACTCGATGGCCGCACCATCGACTTCTCCAGGTTCCAGATTCAGCCCGGCGACCCGATCCCAACGCCCTTCAGCTTCCGCACCCGCGCCATCACCCAGCCGCAGACCGTCTGCTGGATCACCTATACGAACGCCGAAACGCATCGCCTCATCCGCGAGAACGTCCACCGCGCCCCGCTCTACTCGGGGCAAATCAAGGGCATCGGCCCGCGTTATTGCCCTTCCATCGAAGATAAGATCGTCAAGTTCCCCGACAAGCCGCAGCACCAGCTTTTCCTCGAGCCCGAGGGGTTGGACACCAACGAGATTTACCTGAACGGCATGTCCACCTCCATGCCTATCGACGTGCAGGTGGCCATGGTGAAGTCCATCCCCGGACTCGAGAATGCCGAGATGATTCGCCCCGGCTACGCCATCGAGTACGACATGGTGCAGCCAACCGAGCTTTATCCCTGGCTCGAAACCAAGAAGATCCAGAACCTCTTCCTCGCCGGGCAAATCAACGGCACCACCGGTTACGAAGAGGCCGGCTGCCAAGGCATCATGGCCGGCATCAACGCCGGGCTGCGCGCGCAAGGCAAAGACCCTGTCATGATCGAGCGCTCGCAAGGCTATACCGGCATCCTGATTGATGACCTGGTCAGCAAGGGCGTCGATGAGCCTTACCGCATGTTCACCTCACGCGCGGAATTTCGCCTGCACCTGCGCATCGACAACGCCGACGAACGACTGATGCCGCTCGGGTATCAAGTCGGGACCATCAGGCAAAAGAATTACGAGGCGTTCATCGAGAAACAGCAGAGAATTTCCGCCGCCACAAAGTTCCTGCTCGAAAGCCGCCCGGATCCGGATTCGCGCGTGGGCCGCGAAATCTACGGGAAGCTCGGGTTGATGACCGGCGGACAGTTCACCGCGCCTGCACCACTCACCGGCGCGCAGCTCCTGAAGCGCCCAGAGTTGGGAATTGACGATTTGATGGAATGGATCAATGAAGGGCTTCGCCCTGTAACGGCGGCCGGCGCCTGCCTGGCGTGGCGGGACCGCCGGAATGCAGCGCCGGGCTTCAGCCCGGCATCCGATGTAGGGGCGATTCATGAATCGCCCCTACTTAGCCGCGAGGAAGCCCGCCGCGTGGAAACTGACTTTAAATACGAGGGCTATCTCCAGCAACAGGAAAAGCAGATGGAGCGGATGAAGCGCGCCGAGTCGCGCCGCATCCCGGATTGGTTCGATTACAGGAAAGTCTCCGGCCTCTCGCGCGAGGTCGTAGAAAAGCTCACCAAGGTTCGGCCTCTGACCCTCGGTCAAGCCTCCCGCATTCCCGGCATCACTCCTGCCGCCGTCTCGCTCGTGAACTGCTACATCGAAATCTTCCAGCGCCGCGCGGCGGAGCAGGCCGCCATGTAGCGCAGGGTCCGTTTTTTGACCCTGCGGCCTTTCGACTTTTGATGGAGCATCCCAAACTTGAAGAGCCGCCACCGCGGAGATCTGCCCAGAGGGCTGTTTCTGAGCATTCTCAAAGATGGAGGGTTTTCGGAAGGGGAATTCCTGGAAGGCTAAAGAGCCAACGAGACTGTCTCTGAGTATACCGTGCGCGTACGTGGAACCGGGCGCCGCTTGGCGCGGCATTCGCGAATGTAAATCCTCATGGCCTCAAGAATGCTGGCCTTAGCCTCCTCGATGGTTTTTCCCAGTCCATAGACGCCCGGGAAGTCCTCGCTGTACGCGTAGTAAGTCCGTCCTTCGCGCTCGACGGTAATGGGATACGTATAAAGCTTCATGCCGCTATCTTATCACAAAGAAGAAACGGCCAGGTAAACCGAAGAGCGGGTGCGCTCTTCAGGAGCGAGAGCGGCGCAAGGCACCTCACCTACAAGCTCGAAAAGCCGCAAGGCCAGAGAGCGGCCGTTGCGCTACATGTTTCCCACAAGCGGGAGGGCGGGAGCCCTCCCCTTCACCTACGGCTTCCACTTGACGAAGAATTCCTTGATGCTTTCGTAGGACGTGTGGCGGGCATCGGCAAACTGGCCCTGGTCCATGGCGTAGAGGAGCGCGCCGCGGGAGTCCAGCACCGCCAGCGCCGGAATACCTTTTTTAATCGGTACGCGATACTTTTCCGCAAGCTCCAGATTCTTGTCATAGCGGCCGACATCGATTTTGACAATCACAAAACTCTTCTCAATCAGCGAAGCCAGCTCGTCTTTGTGCATCTGCGCATCCAGCGCATGGCAGTCCGGTCACCAGTTGGCGCCGAAGATGAGCACAATGTTTTTGCCCGCCTTGCCTGCTTGGCAGGCCGCGGCAATCGCCGTCGCCACCTGCTTGGGCGCGTCAGCCTTCTCATCGTAGAGCGGCTCCTCGGCCACCTTCGCCTGGCTCGCAAGGGCCAGGAGCGTCAGTAACGTCACGACATAACTCGCAGGTTTCATCGGGACTCCTTCCGCTTCTATCTTACCTCAGGTCCTCACGCACCCGCGCTCTGGCGAGGCTAGCCTGTCTGCAAAAGGCTGTGATAGCATCTCGAAACGCCATGAAGGGTGTTTTCATTTTAAGCGCCGTCCGCACGCCGATTGGCAAATTCGGTGGTTCTCTCCGCGATTTCACCGCTCCGGACCTCGGCGTGATTGCGGCGCAGGCGGCGCTGGAGCGGGCGGGGGTTGCCGAGGACGAGGTGGAGGAAGCGATCTTTGGCCACGCGCGGCAGGCGGGCAACGGCCCCAACCCGGCGCGGCAGATCGCCGTGCGCGCGGGCATCCCGGAGCGCGTCCCCGCTTACACTGTCAACAAAGCCTGCGCCTCGGGACTCAAGTCCATCGTGCTTGGCTACCAGGAAATCGTTCTCGGCAATGCGGAGGTTGTCCTGGTGGGAGGCACGGAGGCAATGAGCCGCATTCCCTTCTTCGTGGAGGGAGCGCGCTGGGGCGCGCGTCTGGGCCATCAGCAGCTCATCGACGGGATGTACCAGGACGGCTTCCTGTGTCCTCTCTCCAGGATGATTATGGGCGAGACGGCGGAGCTGCTCGCTGAGCAATACAAAATCCCCCGCGAGGAACAGGATGCCTTCGCCCTCACGAGCCAGCAACGCGCCCAGCGCGCCGTTGCCTCAGGCCGGTTCAAAGACGAGATCGTTCCCGTGCCAGTGAAGAACAAAAAAGGGGAAGAGCTTTTCCAGAGCGATGAGCACCCGCGCTTCGATTCCACTCCTGAGGCGCTGGCCAAGCTTGCGCCGGTATTCTCAAAGACCGGCACCATCACCGCGGGGAACTCTTCCGGCATCACCGACGCGGCGGCAGCTCTGGTACTGGTTTCGGAAGAACGGTTGAAGCGCGCCACAACCAGACCACTGGCGCGCATCGTTGATTACTCCACCGCGGGCGTGGACCCGCGAGTGATGGGCATCGGCCCCGTTCCCGCCGTACAAAAGCTCTTGAAGAAGACCGGCCGCCGGCTGGAGGATTACGAATTGATCGAGCTGAATGAGGCATTCGCCGTGCAGGTGCTCGCCTGTGACCGCGAGTTGCATTTCGATCGCGCGCGGCTGAATGTAAACGGTGGGGCGATCGCCCTGGGCCATCCCATCGGCTGCACGGGAGCCCGCATCACGGTGACGCTCGTGCACGAGATGCTCAAGCGGAGCGCGCGCCGCGGCCTCGCCACGCTCTGCGTTTCGGGCGGTATGGGCATGGCGCTCGAACTGGAGGCAGTGTAGGATAATCGTAGTTGAATTCATTCCGCCCCACGGCGCGCCACGACGAAGAAGGAAGAAGCCTTGGCTGCTGACTACGCCGGACAACCCGCTTCCCGCTTCCACTTCGAAGACATCCTCTATGAAAAGGAGGACGGGGTGGCGCGCGTGACGCTGAACCGCCCCGATGTTTACAATTCCTATTCCGCCCAGACGCTGCGCGAGTTGATCCAGGCGTTTCGCGATGCCTCCTGGGATGATTCCATCGCCGTATTGGTGTTGACCGGAGCGGGCGAACAGGCCTTTTGCTCCGGCAGCGACGCCAAGGAATTCTCCCGCGAGTTCCTGCGGCGCCCGCGAAATTTCTGGAAGTACCAGGGCTTGCTTTTGGAAGCGCTAGAGCTCTTCTGTCACCTGGGCAAACCTACCGTCGCGCGCATCAACGGCGTGGTGGCCGGGGGCGGGAACGACTGGAACCTGGCCGCCGACCTGGCCGTCGCCGCCGACCATGCGCGCTTCATGCAGGTGGGCACGCGCGTGGGACTGGTGGACGCCTGGGGCTCAACCCAGTGGTTGCCGCTCCTGGTGGGCGACCGGCGGGCGCGCGAGATGCTGCTCACCTGCGATGAGGTTACGGCCGAACAGGCCTTGAACTGGGGCCTCGTGAACCAAGTCGTTCCCTACAAACAACTCGACCGCGCCGTGCAGGCGCTGGCGAGAAAGCTGATCCAGAAATTTCCCGAATGCACTCGCTACACCAAACAGCAGTTGAGCTTTTGGAAAGACCTGGGCTGGGCGCTGACCGCCGGGCACGCGCGCGACTGGCTGACGGTGCACTCCACCTCCTGGGAACCTTACGAGGGCATTCAGGCTTTTATCGAGAAACGCCCCGCGGACTACAAAAGCATCCGCGAGCGCGCGGCGGGCGGCAAGTCAAGCGAATTCTTGTGGGGCGCGCCCACACGCAAGTGTGAGAATTGTGGCGCCAAGGGAATTCCGGAAGGCTTCGATTATTGCGGAAAGTGTGGGAGTAAACTGAAATAGAGTAGGTGGATGGGCGCGGAGGTGCGCGCACATTCCTTCTAGCCGGGACCCGAGGAGGGAATTATGCCAGAGGAAGCCATGGAACCGGTCGTCGGAGAAGGTCGAGAGGCGGAAGCCAAGGGCGCGTTCAAGTTCATCCGCTGGGATGCGTCCGGGACAGTGGCGCGTCTGACCATGAATCGGCCCAAGCAAAACGTCATGAACATCGAAATGCTGAGAGAAATGGCGCGGGCCATTGACAGCTTGATTAGCCGGGAGGAAGTGCGGCTGATCATCCTGGACGCGGCGCCGGAATGCGAGGGCTACTTCTCCCTGGGTGTGGGCGCCGAAGGGTACACCTCCCAGATGGTCTTCCAGATGATGGACGCCTTCCACAACGTTTTCCGCGCCATGAACGAGGTTTCGAAGCCCGTGCTGGCGGTCGTCGATGGCGTGGCCTCAGGCGCGGGGGCGGAACTCGCCGCCTTTTGCGATCTGGTGATCGCCACGGAGAACGCGCAGTTCCGCCAGCCGGAAATCAAGCTGGGGGTGTTCCCTCCCCTAGGGGCCGTGGTGTATCCGCGCGTCATCGGTCCGCGGCGCACCATGGAACTGCTCCTCACTGGCGACCCCATCAGTGCGCAGCAGGCCTTGCATATGGGCCTCGTCAACCGCGTGGTGCCCCGGGCACAATTGAAAGAAACCGTGGACGCGCTGGCAAAGCGCATCTCCGACCAGAGCGGTCCCGTCCTTCAACTCTTGAAGCGCGTGATTTTCGAGGGCACGTGGCTGCCTTTCCACGAGGCCCTCAAGAAAGCCCAGGACATCTACCTGAACCAGTTGTTCGAATTGGAAGATTCGCAGGAAGGTTTGCGTGCCCTGGTCGAAAAGCGTAAGCCGGTGTGGAAGAATAAGTGAGCGCGAAGCAGGATGCGACCGCACCTCACATTCACTGAATTCCGTACTTTTTTCTAAAGAACTCGTACAGTTCCGTCTGGTGGCTGGAGAGGTCAACGACTTTGCCGTTGATGAGTTCTGCGACGACGTGCGTTTTGGTGTGAAACGGCATGCCGTCCAGGACGATCAGGTTGGCCTGCTTACCTGCCTCCAGGCTTCCGAGCCGATCTTCCAACCCGAAAAAGCGGGCGGGATTGATGGTGACGGCGGCGAGCGCGGCGTCTTCCGGCAGGCCGTAGGCGATGGCGTACTCGACGGCGAAGGGCAATTCACGCACGTCGTTATCTGCGCTTGTCTGGAACGCGATGGGCACCCCGGCCTTGTCGAGCAAGGCCGCATTGTCCAGCCGCGCGTCGAGGGATTCCATCCGCTCGGGCACCTCCTGAATGGGCCCCACGATGACGGGGATCTTTCTAGCAGCCAGCCGATCCGCCAACCTCCAGGCGGCGGTTCCTGAGGAGAGAATGAGTTTCAACTTGAATTCTTCGGCCAGCCGTAGGGCTGTCTCGATATCGCTCACGCGGTGCGCGTTGACCACCACCGGCAGCTTGCCCTCCAGCGCCTGGAGCAAGGCTTCCATCTTCAAGTCTCGCGCGGGAGGAGCCGCAGGCTTGGACTCGTCGCTGCTCTCCGGACTGCCGGTTTTCTTCGCGGCTTGTCTTCTTGCGTATGCCTCCTGCTCCTCTCGATAGTGCTGGGCTTTCAGGAAAGCCTGGCGCAGCATGGCCATTTCACCCATGCGGGTGCCGGGCGGCTTATCCTTGGCGCCATAAGTCTGTTTGCTCGCTTCGCCCAGGTTGATGTGAAGGGCGGCCGGCGACTTCACCACCAGTTGCTCAGCGGTCTCTCCGGCAAGGTTGATCGCCGCGCTCTGGCCCGCGATGAGGTTTCCTTCTGCCGGGGTGGAAAGCGCGTTGGTAATTCCTTCCGCCCGCGCCACCCGCAGCAGTTCGCTGCGGGGGTTCAAGGCGTCCGCAACGCGCAGGTCGGGCTGGAGCGGGTCCGTGTACTCGGTCGAGTCCACGGTGATCCGCTCCCCCGGGATTTCCACCAGTCCCAATCTGTCTCCGGCATCGATTAGTCCCGGCATCACAACCTTGCCGCGGGCGTCGATCACCTGGGCGCCCGCCGGAACACGTATGTCCTTACCCACCGCGGTAATCTTGCCACTTTCGACCAGCAGCGTGCCGCTCTCGATAACGCCGTGAGTGACGGTGAGCAGCCGGCCGCCGGTGATGGCAATGATATTTTGAGCGCGCGCGGACAAGGCGCTCGCAGCGAACATCAGTACAAACGAGGTGAAGAGTCTGCGTATCACGCCGGACCTCCTGATTGAATACCGTCGAGCGAACCTGCGCAGCCGCGGCCTGCGGCCTATTGCTTACGGTTCAAGCTGCACACCGGCGCTGCGCCCCTTCCAGGGAATGAACCCTTCCTTCTGCGAATAAACCTGCTTGCCATCAATGAAGACCCTCTCGACCCTGGAACGCAGGTCCAGCGGGTAGCCGCTCCAGACGGCGAGGTCGGCATCCTTTCCCGGCTCGAGGCTGCCCACGCGCTGTTCGATGCCCAGGATGCGCGCCGGATTGATGGTCACGGCTTCCAGCGCCACTTCATCCGGCAAGCCGTAATGGGAGGCGAAGGCGGCCTGCTCGATGTAGTAGCGTTCTTCGATTACCGGGTTGTCGGTATGAAAGCTGACCGTGACGCCGTTCTTCCAGAGCAGGTAGGCATTCTGCGGAATGGCGTCCCACGCTTCCACCTTGTATCCCCACAGGTTGGCGAAGGTCACCACGCCGATGTGCCGTCGGGCAATCTCGGGAGCGATCATGTAGGCGTCCAGGGCATGGTGCAGCGACGCGATGGGAAAATGGAATTCGTCCGCGATCGCGAAGATGGCTTGAAAGTGGTTCACTTGGTAGGAGTGAACATTCACCTTCACCCGCCCGGCCAGCACCTCTGCCAGCGCTTCCAATTGCAGGTTGCGCTCCGGCGGCGCCCCTTTCTTGTCGCCTTCTTCCCAGGCCTTCTTTTTCGCGAGGTAGTTCTGCGCCTCGCAGAGCTTCTGGCGCACGATGGCAGCCTCACCCATGAGCGTGCTGGGGGCCTGCCCCTTGCTGCCGTAGGATCGCTTCTGGTTCTCGCCCCACGCCCACTTCATGCTGGGCGGCGCCTCCGGGAACTTCATCTGTTCCACGGTCTGCCCACCGTTGAGCTTGACGATGGTTGCCCACCCGCCGATGTTGTTTCCGCTGCCCGGGACGATCTGCACCGTGGTCACGCCTGCCGACACGGCGCGGGGTATTTCCGGGTCGTCCGTGTTGACGGCGTCTTCGGATCGGACCTGCGACTCAATGGGCCCCGTCATCTCATTGCCGTCCGAATTGCCCGTGAGTCCCGGCAGGGAATAGACACCCAGATGCGAGTGGGGGTCCACTAGCCCCGGCAGAACGTATTTCCCGCGCGCGTCGATGACCTCCGCATCCGGTGGCGTCTCGACGTCCTTGCCGACGGCCTTGATCTTTCCGTTCTGGATCAGCAATGTCGCGTCGGCGATGGTCTTCCCGGCCATGGTGAGAACTGTCGCGCCCCGGATGACAATGGGCCGGCTGTCACCGGCGGAAGCGGGCGTCCACGCTCCCACGGAAAGGCAAAAGCTGAGCGCCAGTAGCCGGAAAAGGATACGTATAGTTCGAAGCATGTTTTCACCCTCTGGGGATTTCCAGGAATCGGAGAAGGCCCGAACAAGGCGGGGAATATATCAGGAGGTTGCGGGAAATTCCATCAGAGATTGCTCAACGCTTTCTCAACGTCATCCAGCGCCGTCTTGGCGAGCTCGCCGGGCAGCGGGTCGGTGGAACGCCGCGCGTAGACGTGCTCGCCGGTCTTCGAAGCTTCCACGATTTCCGTCTGATTCTTCTCACCGAACTGGACCTGGAATCGGTACGCAGGCTTGGCGAGTCCCAGGGTCGCGAGGTTCCCTTGCTTGGGGAAGGAATCCGCCCGGAGGTCGCGCAGGTGACTGAGAAACGATTCCACCTTACCGGTGTCCTCGTCCTTGGCGTTAGGAGCGGTTTGCCTCCACTTGCCTTTCTGTTGTTCGAACACGCGATGTCCCTTGGGCGTGTCCACTTCCAGCCGCTTCACATCAAACGTCGAGAACGAGAACAGGTCCTTCTCGCGCAAGGCCGCCGGGTCTTTCTGGAGCTGCGTCAGGAAACTGGGACTGAGTGTAAAGACGGGTCCTAGCGCGGAGTTCATGGCGAAGTAGCGGTCGCCTTCCTTATCTTTCTTCCCGAGCATCATGGTCTGGCTGCCTTTCGGGCCGCTCAGCAGCAGGCGCAACGTTGGAGCCCCGAACCCGTACTGGCCTGGGTTCTTCTTCTCTTCGGCAACCACCGTCTGCATGGAAAGATTGCGGAGCTGGTCCACCATGCCTTGCACGGTCAGGCGGTCGGCGCGCACGGGTGGAGGCAGCACCAGGTCCCAGACTCCCTCGGGATTCTTGGCCAGCGTGTAGGTTTTGCCCTTTGATTGCGCTTCAATCTTCTGGAGCTGGTCGGGGTCCAAGGTGCAGGCGCGTTTATCGCGCAAGTCGTCCAGTTTCTTCTCGAGGGACGATTTCAGGTAGCTGGCCAGGGTCACCACCCGGGGGTTCCCTGCAATCTGCGCATAGACGCCGCCGCTGGTCGGCGTCTCGTCGCCGAGCAGGAGGGCTAATTTTGCCGGCTTGGCATCGGTCGTTACATCCAAAGTGAAGGAAGGAGGATCGAGACCAAAATCCTTCAGATTCGCGGGGTGTGGGTCCACCACCTGATCGACCGTGGCGTTGGTGAGATTGTTCAGGAAGAGAGAGACACTGCTCTGATCCACAGGGAGTTTGCGGGGCTCGATGATGGCCCAGTTGCCAGCTTCGCGGCGGCAAGTGAGCGCCTGGCCATCTCGAGGTCGAAGGGCGAAAGATTGAATGTGGCTGCTGTCCACGACGAGGATCTTTTCAACAGGGCTCGACTCAATCTTCGGAGTCTCGCGGCTCTGACGTTTCTCCAAATAGGTGATCGTGCCCCAGAGCGCCCCCAGGAGGGCAATCGCCACCAGGGTGTTGATGTATTTCTGCTTCATCGGCGACGCCACCAGACAATGGTCCCCAGAATGATGATGAACAGCGGCAAGCCCAACACCCCCAGGTAAAGAATGTTGCTCATCTGCCTGGCGTTCAGATTCAGTCTCTGGGATTCCGGCGGCTTGGGCCGGATGGAAATCAGATCCGCCTCCGCCGAGAGCCAGTTCGCCATGTTCATGAACAGATCCCGGTTGCCCTGGAAGCCCAGGAAAGTATTGGCGGCCATCATGGAGGTCCCCAGAGCCACGAAGCGCCCTTCGGCCTTCTTCTCCCCCTCACCGGTGAGCGTGCCGGAAACCGCCACCGAAAGCGGTCCTTTGAAATCCTTCCCAGGCCGGAAGGAAACCTGGCGCATCTTGGGATTAAAATCGGCCACGCCGTAACTCTCCGCCGAGGTCTCACACAGGGAGTCGGTACTCACCCCCCCCTTATAATCCTTGCCCAGGCTGAAAGAGCGGGTGAAAGGAAACAGGGTCGCTACGCGCGCCAGCGGCTGCACAATGGGGCTGGAGCCGTATTTGATAATGAGCGGCATAGTTGGTTCGGTGCCGAAAACCTGGGCGACGGGGTTCTCATCGATCACCAAGTCGTTGTGAGCGGTCACGTTCCAGTCCGCCAGCAGCTTGGAGAGGTTGGGCAGTTCCACAGCCGGATCGAGCATGAACATCGCTCGGCCGGCTCCCGTCATGTACTTTCGAATCGTCTCAACTTCCTGCGGCAGGAAGTCATTCTTGGGTCCGGCGATAATCAGCATCGAGCAGTCGGCGGGGATTTCCATCTTCTGGAGCAGGACGAGGGTCTTCACCTGGTAGTTCTCGTTTTCAAATTGCTTTTTGACCCTCTCGTAGCCGGTTCGCTCCGAGCTTTCCAGATCCCGTTCGCCATGTCCCTGAATGAAATACACGGTCTTCTGTCCCTTGAGCACGCGGATGAGGGCGTTGGTGATGCCTTCCTCATTGGCCCCCGGGGCCTCATAATGGCGGTCCCCCGAGGCCACCACGATCGTTCCGTAATTGCGCACGGTGAACTGGCGGGCCAGTGAGGGCTGACGGTCCGGATCAAGGTACAGGAGTTTCACCTTCGGCGAGGCGGCAGAATAGTTGCCCAGCAGGTCGCGCTGCTCGCGGAAGTTGCGCTCCCGATCGAAAACGTAAATGCTCACGTCCCGGTCGAGGCCCTTCAGCAGTTTCTTGCTCTGGTCGGAGAGGCTGTACTTCTGGTTGGGTGTCAAGTCCCAACGCTGATCGTGGCGGTCCACAAACCAATTGGCCAGCACGACGATGGCGATGGCGACACCGCTATAGAGAGCCAGGTTCGCGCTCTCCAGCACTCGGCGGCCAATACCCCCGGTTATTCGCTCCTTCCAATCCATGTTTACAGCCTCCCCTTGAGTGCTTCGACAGAGCGCGCGGTCAGGAAAATCCCCAGCACGATGACCGAAAGGTAATAGACCGTGTCGCTCAGATCGATGACACCCTTTGAGAAATTACCGAAATGCGTGGTGAGGGCCAGGTAAGACATCAGGCGGCCCACCGCCCCGTAAGAATAGGCCGTGCCCCAGTCCAGCACGTAGAGCAGCAGGAAAAACGCCATGCTCACACTGCCGGCAATAATCTGGTTTTTGGTAAAAGTGGAAATCCACATGCCCAGCGCCAGCAGCGCCCCGCCGAAAAGGAAGAACCCCAGGGCTTGGGCGAGCAGGGGTTTGGCGTTCGGATTCCCATAGATGAACAGCACGCTGATGAAAAGGAACGTCAGCGCCATCAGCACGGCGTAAAGGCTCAGCGCGCCGAGGAATTTCCCCAGAATGATCTCGAGGTCGGTCAGGGGAGAAGTAAGCAGCAGCTCGATGGTACCCGACCTCTTTTCCTCAGCGTAGAGCCGCATGGTGATGAGTGGAATTAGCAGAAGCAAAACCACCGTCAGGACGCCCTCAAAGAGCGGCCGAATGATCATCTCATTCAAGCTGGTGGGGGGGGCGCCCATGCCGCCCATCGCCTGCATGCGGAAGGTCTGAAGCACGTAGACCGCCGTGAAGCTGTAGAAGAAATAGCCGCACAGCAGGGCGTAAACCGTCATCACCAGGTAGGCAATGGGGGAATGAAAGTAGGCGCGAAGCTCTTTTCCTGCAACCGCCAAGACATTGCGCATGTGGAATTCCTCATTCTTTGTCCGTTGTCAGTGGTCCGTTGTCCGTTGCAGAGAAAACATCCCGTAACGGTCGGCCGACGACGGACTACGGACTACTGACTACTGACTCTTCACTGAGATCTTTCGTCGTCAGCTTCAAGAAGATGTCTTCCAGGCTCAGGCCGCTGGTTTTCAGTTCGAGGAGCTTCCACTGCATTTCCACCACGGCGCGCGCCAGTTGCGCCCGCACATCGCGGCCCTTCTCGGAATGGACCTCGAAGGTGACGCGGCCGTCACCGGCCTCGCGCGGCTCCACCTGGTTGACGCCGGCGACGCGTTCGAGCGCCGCCTGCATTTCCGCCGCGGGGCCTTCCGCGGTCACCAGCACCGTCTCGTAGCCTTGCAAGCGGCGGGTGAGTTCGTCCGGTGTCCCGACCGCCACAATCTTCCCGGCATTAATCACCACCACCCGCTGGCAGGTCTTCGAGGCTTCCGGGAGGATGTGTGTGCTGAGGACCACGGTATGCTGGCCGGCCAGCCCCTTGATGAGTTGGCGGGTCTCGATAATCTGCTTCGGGTCGAGGCCTGCCGTTGGCTCATCCAGAATCAGGACGTCCGGGTTATGAATGAGCGCCTGGGCGAGGCCGACTCGCTGGCGATAGCCTTTGGAGAGTTTGCCGATCTGCCGGCGTCCCACGTCGGTGATGGCACACTTCTCGGCAACTTCCTCGAGGCGCGTCTTCAGCTCGCGACGTGACACACCCTTGATGCGCCCCACGAACGCCAGGTATTCCGTCACCGTCATGTCCGGATACACGGGCGGCAGTTCCGGGAGGTATCCCGTGCGCTTCTTCGCCTCTAAAGGTTCTTCGACAATGTCGTAACCCGCCACCCGCACCGTGCCTTCGCTGGGCGGCAGGTATCCCGTGATCACGCGCATGGTGGTCGTTTTTCCCGCGCCGTTGGGTCCAAGGAATCCCAGCACTTCTCCCTTTTGAACCTGAAAGCTCACGTCGGAGACGGCCAGGGTGGGCCCATAGGATTTCGTCAGGTGTTCAACTTCAATCATGGAGTTCCGTCCTTGATTACAGAGTCCCGCAAGCTCGCGGCCCGGCGCAAGCCGCCTGCCTTTCCGACCTTACTGTCCTGCACCAGGGCTCGGGGTCGCCTGTGAGCCTTCCTGGTTGCAGAAGTGACCACAGAGCCATCGTCGGGCCACTCGCCGGAGCCCGACCACGGGCTTCAAGAGGCAAATCAAGCAGACCTAGAATATATAACGATTACCAAAAAGTGTCCAAGGTTGCCCAGGGGGTGATTCGGGTTTCGGAAACAGCCGCAATGCGCTACGATTCGCCTGAGGTTGATTTGGGCAGAGATGAAGAAGGGTCGGAGGCCAACATGGTCCTGGAAAACCAGGTGGCGTTGATTACGGGAGCATCAAGCGGTATCGGCCGGGCGACGGCGGAAGCGATGGCGCGGCAAGGCGCGCGCGTGGCGGTGAACTACTGCAAAAATAAAGCCGGAGCGGAACATACGCTGGAGAACATCCGCAAGGCGGGTGGCGAAGCGCTCATCGTTCACGCGGATGTCACCCGCAGCGCCGCCGTGCAGGCGATGGTCAAGGCGGTCCGCGAGCGCTGGGGGCGCATCGACATCCTGGTGAATAATGCCGGCGACCTGATCGCGCGTCGCACCCTCGCCGACATGACGGAAGAGTACTGGGACCAGATTATGGCCCTGAACCTGAAGAGCGCCTTCCTGTGCGTCAAGGCCGTCTGGGAAGAGATGGCCGCGCGCAAAAGCGGCTGCATCATCAATGTCAGCTCGATTGCCGGGCGCAACGGCGGAGGGCCTGGGGCGGCGGCCTACGCCGCGGCCAAAGGCGGGCTGCTGACTTACACCAAGGGCCTCGCCAAGGAGCTCGCGCCGCACGGCGTCCGCGTAAACGGCGTCGCGCCAGGCGTGATCGCCACGCCTTACCACGAGCGCCATAGCCCGGGCGACCTTCTGAAGAAGTTCGTCGCCGGTATCCCCTTGGGCCGCACGGGCACTGCGGAGGAAGTGGCGGATGTCATCGTGTTCCTGGCCTCGCCTGCCGCCCGCTACATCACTGGCGAGACTGTCGAGGTCAACGGCGGGATGCTGATGGATTGAGCGAAAAGAGTCAAAAGTCGAAAGCTGCAAGTGGAGAGTGAAAGATCAAAAAAGCCAACGGCGAAGGGCAAACCCGCTCGCTGGTTCACGACCCCGCCAGGAAGCGGCGGACGTCGTTCAGGACCTTCTGAAACATTTCCGGCGTGAGGCGGCCGGTCTGGGTGTTCTGCTGGCTGGGATGGTACGAGCAGAAGAGCCGCGGCAAGCCCTCGGGCAAGGTGAAGCTTGCCCCGTGGGCGAACCGGAAGGCAGAACGACGGGGAAAGTCATGACGCTGGGAGACAACACGCAGGTAAGCATCAAAGGCAATGCGGCCCAGCACCAGCACGGCGCGGACGCGTTTCAATAGTTCCAGTTCCCTTTCAAAGTAGGGCTGGCAACGGCGGGATTCTTCCGGCAGCGGCTTGTTCTTGGGCGGAGCGCAGCGCAGCGATGCCGTGATGTAACAGTTCCGCAATTTCAGCCTGTCATCGCGGTGAGCCGAGGTCGGCTGGTTGGCAAACCCCGCCTCGTAAAGCCCGCGGTAGAGAAAATCCCCAGAGCGGTCGCCCGTAAACATTCTTCCTGTTCGATTGCCACCGTGGGCGGCGGGAGCCAAGCCCAGGATGAGCAGTTCCGCTTCCGGGTCACCAAAACTGGGAAGGGGTTTTCCCCAGTATTCCCGGTCGCGATACATGCGACGCTTCTCGCGGGCCACTTTCCGGCAATGCCGGATGAGCCGCGGACACTTCTTGCAGGCGATGACCTGCTGCTGGAGCTTTGCGAGTTCGCGAGAAGAGTCAGGCATGAGAAAAGCGTTCGGAGATTTTCTTCCGGGCCAGCGCCGGCAGTGCACCTTACCACGCGTCCGACACGGGCAGGACCCAAAGCCGAGGCCGTGTCCTCGAAAGACCCTTGTTCAGGATCGAATTTCAACAACCGCTGTGCGGCCGAGATTGTCTCCTGAGAAGCCTTGCCCTGTCGGGACGATCAAGTCTAAGGGAAATTGGCGGGTTCGGCCAGTCCCATCAAGCCGTTGCGCGCGACTCGCTGGGGCAGAGCTGGGCCAGACGATACAGCAGGCGGTGCAGCATCTGTCGATCCCGAGAGGTCATCCGCCGGAATTCGAAAGCCATGCCGAGGCCGGGAATCCTGCGGCGGGCCACCACCACGATGCGAACCACCTCCTGTCCCAGTTCAAATCCCAGGCGCCCCATGGTGCCTGGCTCCAGTTCTTGTGAGCAGCGAATCAAGATGCCGGTGCTGCTGATGTCCACCAGTTCTCCGCGGAAACGGGTATTGGTCCCCAAGAATCCCACGGTGATTGGCCCCGCAGGCTGGAAACGCTTTGCTCGCCTTTCTGCCATTACTGCTCCTGGGGCGCCCACTCGCCAACAAACCGGGTCGGGATGGTCGGTTCGGCTTCGCTCACCAGGTGATTCGCGCACTCAAGGCACTGCAAGCAGCGCCTCGAGAGCCACGTCGTAAATCGGCCCGAGGCGAAAGGGCTCCTCTCGGCTCCAGAAGATGCCCACGGTTTTTGGGCACGACAAGACACTACCATTGTCCGGTTACAGGCGGTATCCCCCGAAGGTACTAAATGGAGGGAAGGGCGGCGGCCTACGACAAAAAGTTTTAGTTGAAGCCTACCCGGAAGAGCGAATCAAATTCGTCGCTGCTTCATCCAATAGGAGAGAGAGGCTGAAGGAGAGTCAAATACCTGTATGGGAAACGTCCTGCACGCTCAAGAGAAGGAATGGGAGGCAATTGAAAAGAGCGCCACGCCAACCCTTGTGGATTTCTGGGCCGACTGGTGCGCGCCCTGCCGCATGCTGGCCCCCGTGTTTGAGAGGTTGGCGGAGAACTACGCCAACGAGGTCAACTTTGCCAAGGTCAACGTGGACGAACTGCCGGAACTGGCCAGCGAACTTGGCATCCGCTCCATTCCCACCTTGTTGTTGATCCGGGATGGAAAGGTTCTCGAACGGTTGGTAGGTGTCCGGTCTCACCAGGAGCTGGCTGATGTCCTGGACCGCCATCTCGTGGCGCCTGAAAAGAAGTGAGCTTCCGAAGTCTTCGCAAGAGTGAAGGGACCTCACCGGAAAGAGCCCAATCTTGAAGGCGGGGGCCCGGATTATCAACAGGCTCACCGTGTAGTGGGATTTAGGGGGCTCGCCCCTCGCTCCTTCCGGAAGATCGCGTTTCTCCCTCCAATAGCACACAACCTGCAAGACCGGTGCTAGCTGATGCGCCTTTTGGCTGCGCCCATGTGTAAGGGGGCGTGTCGTTAATCGAGACGTGAGCTTAAACCCTGAAATTGGATGGTTTGTGCCATTTCATGAAAAGAATAGCAGTCCTAAGTTATTGAAAAAAGGGACGAAATTGTTCTTGACAGTAAGCAACTCACCTTATATGATTGACATCTACTAAGAGTGAAGAAAAGACGCAACAAGGAGGTAAAAGACCATGGCGATTGTTCGATTTGAACCCTTCCGAGACCTTCTGAAGACTCAGAGGGAGTTTAATCGGTTGTTTAGCGATGCCTTCCCGCGGCTGTTTGGGGAGGAGGAGCCAAGTACGCGCACCTGGGCTCCGGCGGTCGACATCTACGAGACCGAGAACGACATTGTGCTGAAGGCGGAATTGCCGGGTGTCGATCCCAAAGACGTGGAAGTCCGCGTCGAGGACAACACCCTCTTCCTGAAGGGTGAGCGGAAGTTCGAAAAGGAAGTCAAGGAGGAGAACTACCACCGGGTGGAGCGGTCCTACGGGTCCTTTGCGCGAAGCTTCTCGCTGCCGAGCTCTATCGCGGCCGACAAGGTCACAGCCGAGTACCAAGACGGTTTGCTGACCCTGACCATGCCCAAGCGCGAAGAGGTGAAGCCCAAGACCATCAAGATCAACGTCAGCAAGAATTAAGAGGGTCCAGGCAGGGCGGACGCGAGTCTCCCGGTTAGTCCGGTGACGGCTCGCCCGCTCGGCAGTTTCCGAACCGCGCCGCGGTCCCGCCAGGCGGGAGGCGGCGCGGTTTGTTGTCTGATTTGGGTTTTTGAGTCAAACTCCAGGCTTTGGGAAATCAACTTTCCAGTTTCGAATTTCCATTTTCGAGTTTCCAAAATGGCCACACGTTTTGACAAATTCACGGTAAAGGCCCAGGAAGCCCTGGAAGCCATGCAGGAAGCGGCCCGCCGCTTTGACAACCAGCAACTGGAGACCGTCCACCTGTTGTTGGCGCTGGTCGAGCAGCCGGAGGGCATTGTGCCGGCGATTCTGACCCGCCTGGGGGTGGCGCCCGCGGTGGTGGCGCGGGAAGCGGAGCGAGCGGCCCAACTCCTCCCCAAAGTCGCCGGGGGGGCAGAGCCGCACCTCTCCGCGTCCTTGAAGGAAGTCCTGGACCGCGCCTTCCAGGAAACCGAGGAGTTCAAGGACGAGTTTGTGTCCACGGAGCATCTCTTCCTGGCCCTGGCGAAGAGGCTTGGGGATCCGGCGGGGCGCATCCTGGCGCGGCTGGGGGTGACCCACGATGCCATCCTGCGGGCGCTGAAGGAGATACGCGGCACCCAGCGCGTGACCGACCAGAATCCCGAGGCCAAGTATCAAGCCCTGGAGCGTTACGCCCGTGACCTCACCGACTTGGCCCGGCGCAGCAAGCTGGACCCGGTGATCGGGCGCGACGAGGAAGTGCGCCGGGTGATCCAGGTGCTCTCGCGTCGCACCAAGAACAACCCGGTCTTGATTGGCGAGCCCGGGGTGGGCAAGACGGCCATTGTGGAAGGGATTGCGCAGCGCATGGTGGCCGGTGACGTCCCGGAATCGCTCAAGTCGAAGCGCATCGTGCAGCTCGACCTGGGGGCGCTGGTAGCGGGCTCGAAATACCGCGGCGAGTTTGAGGACCGCCTGAAGGCCGTCCTCAAAGAGATTGAGGAATCGAGCGGGCAGGTGATCCTCTTCATCGACGAACTTCACACGCTGGTGGGCGCGGGGGCCGCCGAAGGTGCCATCGACGCCTCCAACATGCTGAAGCCGGCTCTGGCGCGCGGCGAACTGCGCTGCATCGGCGCCACCACCCTGAACGAATACAAGAAGCACATCGAGAAGGACGCGGCGCTCGAGCGGCGCTTCCAGCCCGTCTATGTCGGGCAGCCCAGCGTCGAGGACACCATCGCCATCCTGCGTGGCCTCAAGGAGCGCTACGAAGTTCATCATGGCGTGCGCATCAAGGACTCGGCGATTGTGGCGGCCGCCGTCCTTTCCAACCGCTATATCTCCGACCGCTTCCTGCCCGACAAGGCCATCGACCTGATTGACGAGGCGGCCTCTGGCCTGCGCATCGAGATCGACTCCATGCCGGCGGAGATTGACCAGATCGAGCGCCGCGTCACACAGCTCGAAATCGAACGGCAGGCGTTGCGCAAGGAGGAGGATGCTGCTTCCCACGAGCGGCTGGAGGCGCTGGAAAAGGAACTGGCCGGGCTGCGGGAAAAGGCCGACCGGCTGAAGCTACGCTGGAAAGCCGAAAAAGAAGTGATCGCCCAGATCCGCCAGCTCAAGAGCGAGATCGAGCAGGCGAAGATCGACGAGCAGCGCGTGACGCGGGAAGGCGACCTGAACAAGGCCGCAGAAATCCGTTACGGAAAGCTGGTTGTCCTGGAGAAGCAACTTGTGGCGGCCAACGGGAAGCTCGAAGGCATGGAAAAAGCCGGCCGGATGCTCAAGGAAGAAGTGGACGAAGAGGACGTGGCGCGCGTGGTCTCCAAGTGGACCGGCATCCCCGTCTCAAAGATGCTGGAGGGCGAGATGGCCAAGCTGGTCAAGATGGAAGACCGGCTGCGGCTGCGCGTGCTCGGCCAGGAAGAGGCGCTGCGCCTGGTCTCAAATGCCGTGCGCCGGAGCCGCGCCGGGCTCGCAGACCCCCAGCGGCCAATCGGCTCGTTCCTGTTCCTCGGTCCAACGGGTGTGGGCAAGACTGAGCTGGCGCGGGCCCTGGCCGAATTCCTCTTCGACGACGAGCGCGCCATGCTGCGCATCGACATGTCGGAATACATGGAGAAGCACACCGTGGCGCGGCTGATCGGCGCGCCGCCCGGCTACGTGGGTTACGAGGAAGGCGGACAATTGACGGAGCCCGTGCGGCGGCGCCCGTATTCCGTGCTGCTCTTCGACGAGATCGAAAAGGCCCACCCCGATGTTTTCAACGTCTTCCTGCAAATCCTCGACGATGGCCGGCTGACCGACGGCAAGGGCCGCATCGTCGATTTCAAGAACACCGTCATCATCATGACCTCCAACATCGCCAGCCCGCTCATCCACGAGGCCATGAACGGGCGTGGGACCAGTGGCGATCGTAGCGCCGGCGTCCTCGCCGGCACGAATCGTAGCGGCGATTTTACATCGCCACGCGGTTTGTCCGACGATCTCAAGAAACGCATCCACGAGGCCTTGCTCGAACATTTCCGCCCTGAGTTCATCAACCGCGTGGACGAGATTGTGATCTTCAACTCGCTGGGGAAAGAGGAAATCGAGAAGATCATCGACCTCCAGGTCGAGAACCTGAAGAAGCTGCTGGCCGAGCGGAAGATCCAGATCGAGCTGACGGAGAAGGCACGCGAGCTGCTTTTCCACGAAGGCTACGATCCGCAGTTCGGCGCCCGGCCCTTGAAGCGCGCCATCCAGCGCCTCATCCAGGACCCGCTGGCTATGAAGTTGCTGGACGGCGCTGTTCTGTCCGGCGATTCGGTCGTGGTAGATGCCGATCCCGCAAGGCGGGACCAGATGACCTTCGAACGGGCAGCGGCAAAGGCCGCGCGGGGCTGATGGCTTGCTGTGGTGCTCTACGACCTTCGATGAGCTGGTAGCCACGCTTGGTGCTGTGCCAAGCGAGGGCTGTTGTCCCGATTAAGAACCCACGGCAAATTCAAAGGGTGAGTTTACGGTGGCTGCCGCATCGGCCGATGGCTGCAAAATGACATCAGGGGCTGGCGCAGACCCGGAGTTTACTCGGAGTGGCGAGGGTCTGCGAACTCGATTCGAGCCATGCCGCTGTACGCATGAAAAGCTCTGTGCCATCCTGCTGGGAGGCGGTGATGGCAAAATGATGTCAGTGATGATATCATTTCGGTGTGGGAGGGAATATGCCCAACTTGACCGTGCGGAACATCCCAAAGGATCTCTACAAGCGCATGAAGGAAAGTGCGAAGCGCCGCGGGCGTAGTCTGAACGCCGAGATCCTCGCGATCCTCTCAGATGAAGATGGTTGGACGAGACGCCGCCTGGCGATAGCTGAGACAATCCCCGAGCTTCGTCGAATGCGGGAAGAAATCGCCAGGAAATACCCCAACGCCCCTGATAGTGTCGAACTCATCCGCGAAGATCGGGACAGCCGGTGAATCTGGTCATTGACGCGAGCGTTGCCGTGAAGTGGCTTCTGGACGAGCCCGGCACGAGAGAGGCTGAGGCTTTGCTGGGCGCCTGCCAGGAAGGAAGAATCACCCCTTTTGCGCCCGAGATCTTGGCGGCGGAAGTTGCGGCTGTCCTGTGGAAAAGGGTGGTTCGAGGTTTTCTGCGAGCTGACCAGGCAGCTTTCCTTTATGAACGCTTTAACCGCATTCGTCCGGTCCTGACGCCGATTTCGAGCCTGGCAGGGTCTGCAATGAGGCTTGCCCTTGAGCATCGGCATTCAGTTTACGACAGCCTGTATGTAGCTTTTGCCCTGGAGAACGGGTGTGATTTGATCACCGCAGACGAAAGGCTTTTCCGGACGTTTGCTCCATCTTTTCCGCAGGTGCGCTTGTTGCGCGACTGGAGCTGATGGCTGTGGCTGTCTTGGCTTGGCCGCGCATCTAATAAAGTGTAGATGGTAGTCTAATCCTGGGAGATTCGAGCAATGTGGAATAACCTGAAAACGACCATCCTCTTAGCGGGCCTGACGGGCCTGTTGCTGGGCATCGGGCAGCTTTGGGGAGGCCAGCAGGGGATGATGTTTGCCCTGGTGCTTGCCGGCGTCATGAATCTGGGCAGCTATTTCTTCTCCGACAAGATCGCCCTGGCGATGTCGGGCGCGCAGCCGGTGGCGCGCGACGAGGCGCCGCGCCTCTACGCGATTGTGGAGCGCCTGGCGGCAAAGGCCAACATTCCCGTGCCCAAGATTTATTCCATGCCCACCGACTCGCCCAACGCTTTTGCCACAGGGCGGAATCCCGGCCACGCCTCGCTGGCGGTCACGCGCGGCATTCTGGAAATCTGCGACGACGAGGAAATCGAGGGCGTGCTGGCCCACGAGCTGGGCCACGTGAAGAACCGCGACATCCTGATCAGCGCGGTCGTGGCGACGATTGCCGGCGCCATTACCTTGATTGCCCGCATGGTTTACTACGCGGAGATATTTGGCCTGGGGGGCGGGCGCTCGGACGATCGGCGCGGCGGCGCGCTCTCCGCACTGGCCATGATGATTGTGGCGCCGCTCGCCGCCCTGCTCATCCAGCTCGCCATTTCGCGCTCGCGCGAATATGAGGCGGACTCGACCGGCGCGAGCATCACCGGCAATCCTCAGGGCCTGGCGCGGGCGCTCGGCAAGATCGACAAGTGGGCCAAGCGCATTCCCCTGCAAGCTTCGCCTTCCATGGCTCACATGTTCATCTACCAGCCGCTCACGGCCGGCGAGATTTTCTCCGGCCTCTTTTCCACCCACCCGCCCATCCGCAAGCGCATCGAGCGGCTGATCGGCCGGGATTTTGTTTAGTGTCAGTCGTCAGTGGTCAGTAAGAAACAACCGAGGCCACCAGCTTCCGTTGACGCTGCTCTTGCCATTGGTTCTATAATCCTGCCGTATGCAGCCTCCCCCCCCAAGCAGTTCTGGCCAACCTCCAGGGACAGTTGGCGACTTTTTCAGCCGCCTCGGCAAGCGGGTTGACGACTTCTGGCAACGGGTAACCGAAGGCCTGGAGATTCAAGCCCTCTGGTCGCAGTTCATCATGGAAGCGCGCGCCAGTTACAGCCTGTATTCCCGCGAGGTGGATTGGGAAGCGCTGGAACGCGAATCGCGTGGCAGACGATTCCTCAAGACTGTCAGTGCCCTATTCTGGGCGATGACCATGAAGCTCTCGCCGGCGCGGCGGGTTTTTCTGCTCATCGCCTTGGTCCTGGGAGTGCTCTCCATGACCCAAATAAGGGTCGGGGGTTCGGAGGGAGGGCCGCCGCCGAGCGGGTTCAACGTGTTCCACCTCCTGTCAATCGCTGCGCTCGTGTTTCTGCTGGCGCTGGAACTGGCCGACCGGGTTGTCATGAAGCGCGACCTGGAAATCGCCCGGGAGATCCAGCGCTGGCTGGTGCCGGAAGTTCCACCCCAGGTACCGGGCGTCGAGATCGCCTTCGCCTCGCGCCCCGCCAACACCGTGGGTGGCGATTACTACGACGCTTTCCTGCGCCGGGGCTCCAGCCCTGCATCCGCGCCGGAACGCCTGCTGCTGGTGGTGGCGGACGTGGCCGGAAAGAGTGTTCCCGCCTCCTTGCTGATGGCCACGTTCCAAGCCAGCCTGCGGACGCTGGCAGCAGCGCCCACTTCGCTTGTCGAACTTGTGACTGGACTTAACCATTACGCTTGCGCGCACAGCCTGGGTGGACGGCGCTTTACGACGGCCTTCTTTGCGGAGCTGGAGCCTGCTACCCGCGCCCTCACTTACATCCGCGCCGGTCATAATGCGCCAGTCCTCCGCCGCGCCTCCGGCGATTTCGAGCGCCTGGATGCGGGCGACCTGCCGCTGGGCATCGATCCCGGCGCGCGCTACGAGTGCGTTGCCGCCACGCTCACCCCAGGTGATCTTCTTGTGGTCTTCACCGACGGCCTGATTGAAGCGGTGAACGAAGCGGACAGCGAATTCGGTGAGTCGCGGCTGCTGGATGTCTTGCGGGCCGCGCCGCTCGCGAGCGCAGACGACACCCTGAAACGCTTGCTGGCTGCCGTGGAAGCCTTCGTCGGCCGCACGCGCCAGCACGATGACATCACCTGCCTCATCCTGCGCACGATTTGATGTGGGCTGTTTTCGCTGAGCCGCCGCGATCCTCAAGGTTTCTCGCGGGGCGCTTGTGGCGCCGGCAATCGGCCAGAAATCCTCTGCTCCTGCTTCTCCCGAGCTTCTGCCTGCAGCCTTCCCGCCTCCGTCAGTTCTTTCTGGGCTTCTTCACGTTGGCCCGTCTTCAGGTAGGCCTGACCGAGTTGGTAATGGAGGTTGGCGCTATCCGGCTGGAGCGCCACGGCCTGTTTCAGGTAGGGGATGGCTTCGGCGGGCTTTCCCTTGCGCACGTAGGATTTTCCCAGACCGGCCAGCGATTGAGGCGTCTTGGGATTGAGGGCGAGGGCTTTGCGAAAAGATTCCATGGCATGGTCGGGATCGCCCTGCTCGATATAAATGGTCCCGCGATTCTCGTAACTCCAGGGCTCGCGGGGGGTGACGGACATTTCTTTTTCGAAAGCCTGGGCGGCCTTGTCCAGCATTCCCAGTCGCTGGTAGGCCACCCCCAGGTTGAAATAGGCGTAAGGGATCTTGGGGTCAAGCCCCACGGCCTTTTCAAGTTCGTTTTGTGCCTTGGGATTCTGGAAAAGGTCGAGGTAAGCCTTGCCCAGCAGCAAGTGCATGTGGGCGGTGTCGCCCCCGGCGCGGACCAACTGCTCGAAGGTCTTCTCCGAGTCAGCCGCGCGCTTCAGCTTCCCGTAGCAGATGCCCAGCACGAAGAGGAAATCCAGGTTGTTCTTTTCCGCGCTCATCAACGGTTCGAGCGTCCGGACGGTGTGGGCGTACTCGTCAGTCATGAAATAACTCATCCCCAGCAGGTAGCGCGCCTGGGAATGTTCCGGATGAGCCGCGAGCACACGTTTGAACGCGGGAATGGCTCTGTCGAAGCTTTTTTGTTGGTAATACGCCAAGCCCAGGTTGAGGTCCAGCCGCACCTCTTGTGGGGCCAGCTTTTTGGCGTGGGTGATAGCCTGAATCGCCGCGTCGTATTGGTGCGTGCGCAGATAAAGCACGCCTAAATTGGCGTACGCCGCGGCCGAGCGTGGATCGATATTCAAGACCTCGCGAAAACCCCGTTCGGCCTGAGCGTAGTCGCCTGCCAATAGAGCCCGCTGGGCCTTCTCAAAAACCGCCTGGGGATTCGGCGGCGCGGCTTGCTCCACACTCAGGACAGGTGCAGCAAGCAGCAGAGTAACGAGCAGGCCACGAACCATGGGCAAGATTTTCATTTCCGGCGCACCACGCAAAGCTCATATTAGGACGCGTCCGCGCCTCGCCGCAACCTGCGGGGGAGTCCACGCTGGCCGGCGCAGACCCTTTGGGTCTGCCGTTTTGCTCACGCCCCACCCGAGACGCAGGCCGGGGAAGGCCTGCACCAGCCAGCCGCCGACCACCGGACTTTCGACTGTCAACCGTTGATTGTCGACTAGGTTACTCCGTCTGCCCGCTCACCACGCGGTAGGCTTTCTCGATATTGCCGATCACCTCTTGGGGGAAAGTGGAGGGGAACTGGCTGGCGTATTTCGCCGCCAGCTTCGCCGCGACGCTCTTGCGGGCGTCGGCGAGCGTGGCGCCCTGCGTATAGGCTTCGGTAGTTGCGCTCATCAGGTCGCGAAAGTACTGCTTCCAGAACTCGAACTGACCTTTGCCGCGCATGACGTCGCCATGCCCGCCGATGATGGTGTCGAAGTCGAGCTTCTCGACTTGCTGGAGCGCCTGTAGCCAGGCGTAGGGCGAGCTGTCGCCCATGTAAGGCACCCAGCCGTGCAGCAGGTCACCGGTGATGATCACCTTCTCTTTGGGGAGATAAGCCACCACGTCACCGGCGCTGTGCGCCGGGCCCAGGCAGATGAACTCCACCGTCCGCATCGGGTCGTGAAGCGTCAGGTGGCGCTCAAAGGTGAGCGTGGGCAAGGCGAATTGCAGGGCCCGCAGTTCCGCCAGCTCCACTTGCGCTTTTTGCAGCTTCTCCTGGAGCCCCTTCTTCTGCGCTTCCGGCGCTTTGGCCAGCTCAACCTTCAGTTTCTCGACCGAGTGTGAGGTTTCGAAGAGCCCACGTTTGGCGCGCGCAATCCCGCGGTCTTCCAGATCGCGGCGTGTGGCCTCCGAGGCAATGATCTCCATGCCGGGGAAAGCCTCGCTAAAAGCGTAGTTCCCTTGGAAATGGTCGCCATGGGCGTGGGTGTTGAGGACGTACTTCACCGGCTTGTCGGTCAGCTTCTTGACCTGCGCCAGCAGGGCGCGGGCCTGGGAAGGGGTTGAGCTGGTGTCCACCACCAGCACGCCGTCGTGCAGCAAGACAATCGCCGAGTTGCACCGACCGTCGAAGGCGCCCGGCGCAATCGCCGCGTAAACTCCCTCCACCACCGGCTTCAGTTCGAAAAGTTCTTCAGCAGCCCCCAGCGAAGGGGCCGCCAGCAGAAGGAAAATCCCCAACCAACGTTTCATGCGCGGTCCTCCTGAGGAATCGTTTGGAAATCGGGCCCGGAGGGCAGCGCGATTCTAACAGATTGTCTCCGCCTTTGCTGTAGCGGCGGTCGGAAGATACTCTGATGGGGAGGTTGCCACTGGGTCTCACGTCACAGGTTTGAGCGCCTGCTGGACAGAGTCGCGATTGTAAGGGGCGGGGTTGAGGCCGGCGCCGCGCTTCATGTGGCAGCGTCCTGGAGAGGCGATCGAAGCTTGCCCGCCTCGGCGGGAGCGCCGAAGCGTAGAGGCGGCCCGGTGGGCCGTCTCCAAAGGCGAGACGTTCCAACGGAACGTCTCTGCGGCGGTCATCCCGAGGGTCGGGACAGGTAGACCGCCGCTATAATCGGAGTTTTGAGACAGCCTCGAGCGCCACCCCTACTCAATCCGAATATTCCCTGACACCGTGCTCACATCCAGCAAGAATCCGCCGTCACCCACCTTACCATGCAACTCGCGATTACTGATGGTGCCTTGGACAGTGATCTGGCGATTGGTATGGATGCTGCCTGAGACACTGTGCGCATTGAGAGTAAAGCCCTGCTGGGCAGGCAGGCGCACGGTGACGCCTCCCGAGGCTGTCCCCAGTTTCCAGGAGCCCGACCCCTCGCCATCCACGGCGATGTCGCCGCTGGCGGTCTGCGCGCGCAACGAGCCATGCACGCCGGCGAGCCGCACGCTGCCGGAAGCGGCGCTCACTTCCACATCGCCGGGAGCGGTCTGCTGCAGCGTCACATCCCCGCTGCCGGTGGAAGCCCGCAAGCCGCCTGCGACTCCGGTAGCGTGGATGTTGCCGCTGCCGGTTGAGGCGCGGACGTTGCCCTTCACGCCCTCCAGCTCGACCTCCCCGGAGCCGGTCGAGGCTTTCACCGTATCGCCGATTGCCGAGATTTTCAGGGTGCCGGAACCCGACGAGGTGTCGAGCGGCCCCTTGATGCCCTTGATGTTCTGGTCGCCGGAGCCCGTTCCGGAGCGCAGGCGGGTTTCCACCGGCGTGGTGATTTCGTAGCTGATGGAGATGTTGCGCTGCAGCTCGTTGTCCTCAATATGGCCGATCTTGATGATGTTGCCGTGTTGCACGATAGGCGGATTGGCCTCGAGGTAGCGGACTTTCCTCTCAGCATTCTCGCCCTCTTGCCAGCCGCTGCTTTTGATGATGCCGTAGATACGCACGCTGGCGGGGTCACCGGCACGCACCGTGATGTTGCCGGCGCCTGTGTCCACGTCGAGGTCAACCGGGCCGGTCACTTTCAAGGTGCGCTCAAAGTGGCCTTCCACGGCCAAGGCGCTGGCTGTGAGGGTCAGGGCCAAAGACAGCGCGGCGCAGGCCGCCAGGATCTTGCGTAATTCAAGTTTCATCGAGGGTTCCTCCTCCGGGATGGGTGCATGCCCACTAATACGACACACCTCCCCTGCAAGTTCAGACGTTTTGAAACGGCCAAGGTGAGCAGAAAGAAGTACGAGGACAAACCCGAGGGCTGGGCCTCCCATAGACATGGTTTGGCCCTTCTGGCGGTGGCAGCCACGGGGAGTGCTCTTCCCAACGTGGGTTCTTGTTTTACCGGAAGAACAGCAACACCCCTCGCGCGCCGAGGCTGATGACGACCGCCAGCACCAGGAGGGCAAGCGAGGCTGCGGCGGTCAGCTTCACGCCCAGCTCGCGCACCATGGAGGCCAGGGTGGCCAGGCAGGGGAGGTAGAAGGTGACGAAGAGGGTAAAGATCAGGATCTGGGCAGTGCTCATAACGGTCGAGAGGTTGGTTGTTCCCAGGGCCTGCATCAACATCAAGAGCGACAATTCTTTCCGCAAGACGCCGAAGATGAGCGTGAGGCCCACGGCGCGGGGCAGGCCGAGCAGTCCCGTGAGGGGCGTGAGCGTCACATTGATGAGGCGCTGCCAGCCGAAGAAATCGACGACGCTCAGGAGCGCGCTGCCCACCACCAGGAGTGGCATCGCCACGACTACAAACTCCCGCAGCCGCCACCACGTCTTGAGCAGAACCACGCGCGTGGAGGGCTGGCGGTAGGGGGGGACCTCCATGAGCATGCCGGGCGAGATTTCCGGCCAGACCCTCGCCAGGGTCTGACCGGCCAGAGCGATCACCAGCAAGTTCACAATATAAATCAGCAAGGCGTAGTTGGCGCCCAGGTAAAAACCCACCAGCGCCATGATCACGGTCATGCGTGCTGAGCATGGCGCCAGGATTGCCAGGAACGCCGCCACAAACCGGTCGCGGCGCGAGGCCAGGATCCGCGTCGCCATCACCGCTGGCACGCTGCACCCGTAACCCAGCAGGATGGGCAGAGTGGCGGTGCCGTGCAGGCCCAGGCGATGCATCCCCGCGTCCATCAGGTAGCCGACCCGCGCCAGGTAGCCCAGGTCTTCCAGGATGGCCAGCCCTATCAGGAAGGGCACGAGGTAAGGCATCACGGTGGCCACGGCGCCCGCCGTACCCAGCACTGCGCCTTTCACTACAGCGAACGCCAGACCCTGTGGGTCCATGCCCCGCGTGAGGAAGGCGATGAGTTGGCTGAAAAGCGAGAGGATGCGGGTCTCGCCGATTTTGCCCATGTCGAAGACCAGGTGGAAGAAACCCAGGAACAGCAGGGCCAGAAAAACGTATCCCCAGACGGGATGCAGGATGAGGCGATCAATTTGCTCGCGCCGGTCCAGGCGCGGACGCTTCACCTGAGTTACGGCTTCAAAGAGGTTCAGGCAGGCGGCGTGGCGGGCCGAGGAAATCGCCGCGTCCGCCGGCTGGCCGAAACGCTCCACCATTTCCGCCTGGGCGCTGCGAGCGGCGGCGGCAACTCCGGGGTCAAGCTGGGAGAGTTGCTGGGGAGCGCTTTGCAACAGGAGGAGCGCCCGGAAGCGCAGGGTGGGGAAGTGCGGCGGGTCGTGGTTGATCTCGACTGCCGGCTGCGCGATGCCCACGCTGGCCGCCGGCGACAGACCCGCTGAAGTAGCGCGCCCGCCAACTCCCGCTTCCTCCCGGCCACTCCACCCGCCGCCCGCGCGGTTCTCGCGCAGGGTCCTGGCCAGTTCCTGAACCCTCGCTTCAATCTCCAGGTTGTAGAAGGAAAGGCGAGGCTCCGCGGAAGGAGGCCGACGATATTGCGCCATGGCCGCGCGAAAGGTCTCGAGTATGCCCCGCCCGCGCGCCGCAACGGCTTCTACCACCGGCGCGCCCAGAACCGCCGACAAGGCCTGCGAGTCAATTACCAGGCCCTTGCGCGCCGCTTCGTCCATCATGTTCAGGCAAACCACCAGCGGCGCCTCGAGGTCCTTCAACTCCAGCGTAAGCTCCAGGCTCCGCGCCAGTTGCGAGGCGTCCACAACGTTCAGGAGGACGTCCCAATGGCCGGCGAGAAGGAATTCCCGGCTGGAGATTTCGGCAGGATTGCTGGGAGTGAGCGAATAAAGACCGGGCAGGTCCAGGACGTCAATCACCTCGCCGCCCACGCGCGCTTGGCCGCGGGTATATTCCACCGTTGTGCCGGCGAAATTCGAGGTGAGAGACCGGTATCCGACGACCGCATTGAAAAGCGTGCTCTTCCCTGAGTTGGGTTGGCCGACCAGAGCAATCTTCACGGTAGGACTTCAACTCTAATGTTCTCAGCCAGTTGCCTGCCGATTGCAACTTTCGAGCCACGGTTCTCAACGATCAATGGGCCGCCAAAGGGCGCTTTGCGGACCACACGCACCCTGTCGCCAACATACAGGCCCAACTGACTGAAGGAGCGGCGTACTTCCCAATTGCCTGAAATTAAACGAATTCTCAGATTCGAGTGCTTGCGCGCGTCATAGAGGTTAAGGGCTGGGGCAGATTTCGCAGCGGATTTCATAGCGTCATCGTATATGCATGGTGGGTTCCATACGCCGCGCTGGACAGCACAATATGTCTGTTCCCTAGATGCAACTTTCAGCAACCCACTTGCAACTACCTCTGACAATATTCCTTAAGATTACGCGAACACAGCGACAAAAGTCACAAACAGGGAGGTGGCCCGTCAAATTCGCAGTCTGCCCACTCTGCGTGGCGGAGCGTGAAAACGCGCTGTCTGGGGTATATGCGGCCAGCCGAAGGAACGCCAGCCTCTGGCCAGCCCGCCGCGGCGGGTAACGTAACGTCCGCCTTCGACTTTTCCATGCTCAGTGGGCTGGCACGAGGTTCTGCGGCGCTTTGCGGAGAAAGGCCCGAATATTCTCGAGGCTGGTTTCAAGGATGCGCTGCACGGCCTCGCGGCTGTTGAAGGCGATATGCGGAGTGATGACCACGTTATCGCGGTTGAGGAGTGAGTGATTCAGCAGCAGTGTGCGCAGCTTGTCCTGGGCCAGGGGTTGGGCCAGTATCTGGCGCTCATCCTTCAGCAACTCTTCCCCTTCCAGGACGTCGAGGGCGGCGCCGGCCAGGACGCCCTCGTCGAGCGCCTGGGTCAGCGCGGCCGGATCAATCAGCCCTCCACGCGCGGTATTGATGAGCAGCGCGCCGCGCTTCATCTGCCGGATATTCGCGAGGTTGAGGAGGTGGTGGGTCTGGGGCGTATAGGGGCAGTGTAAGGTGACGATGTCCGACACCCTCAGCAGTTCCTCCAGTGGAAGGTAACGGAAGTTGAGCACCTCCGCCAGAAGCGGCTCGTGGCGCGTGTCGAAGGCCACCACGTTCATGCCAAATCCCTTGGCGATCTTGATGACGTGCAGGCCGATGCGTCCTGCGCCAATCACACCCAGGGTCTTCCCGGCCAGATCAAACCCTCGCAGCTCCGCGAAGGGGATGTCTTTGGCCAGGGTGTGGACGAAAGCTTTATGGATGTTTCGCGAGAGGGTGAGGATGAGGGCGAAGGTGTGCTCGGCGACGGTGTTCTCCCCGTAAGAAGGGACGTTCGAGACCTGAATGCCCCGCTCGCGGCAAACCCCCAGGTCGATATGGTCGAACCCGGTGGAGCGTGTCGCCACAAACTTTAGGTTCCGGAGCCTGGCGAGCACCGCGCGGTTAAGCTGCGAGTGCACGAAGGGGGAGACGATTTCCGCGTCGTGATTATCCGAGAGGGTCCGCTCGGTCAGCGGCTCGGTTGACAGATGCAGCGTATGCCCTTCAAACAAGCCTTTGCTCAGTTCGTCCCGCTCCCAATCTTCCAGTTCGTAAAAGGCGATGTTCATAAGCCCCAACTCTTAACTCTAAAGGCCAACCGAATCTCTCGTCAACTCCGTCTGGCGAGGGGGGCGGTTCCCGATCTATCGGGAACCGCCCCTACAATTATTGATAAGGTTGGAGCTTCACTTCAATGCGGTCGTGGAGCCAGTGAGGGTCCCACCACTCCACGGGGTTGACGGGAATCCCTTCGAGCAGCATGGTGAAGTGCAAGTGGTCGCCGCCGGCGAGGCCCGTCTGGCCGCTGTGGGCAATCACCTGGCCGCGCTTCACTTGGTCGCCTGGCTTTACGTCGAAAGAGCTCAAGTGGGCGTAAAGGCTCTGCAAGCCGCAACCGTGGTCGAGGATGATAGCGTTACCGTAGATGCCCAGGTAGCTGGCGTGAACCACCACGCCATCGTTGGCCGCCAGCACCGGAGTGTGCTGGACCACCGCCAGGTCGAATCCCAGGTGGTCCTGGTGGTCGATCACCTGCCCGTTATAGAGATACGTGCGGTGGTCAGCGAAGGCGGCCTCCACCTTGGAATTGCTCAGTGGCAGGAAGGGTTGGGTCCAGGTGAAGTGGGGACCGGTTTTCTGCGAGAAGGCCACGAGTTGCTGGGCATCGAGCGAGCGAAGGTTGCCGTTGATGAGCAGGAAGTTCTTGAGCAGGCTCCCTTGGTCCTGAATCTCCGTCGCCTGGCTCATGATGGGCGGCACAATCCGCGTCAGAAAATCGTCGGTGACGTTGATGGTGTCGGCCTTGAACCTTCTAGGGAAGACCTGGTAATTGAAGTTGGCCAGCGTTTCGTTGCCGGCGTCGTCGCGGGCCAGGATGCGCGCGAGGGTCTTGGTGTCAAGGTTGTAAGGATAGGCGAAGACGCACAGGCGCGTCTGGGGAGCCGATTCCTTCACCGGCCAACTGGGAAAGAAGTAGTTGCCCACCTGGACGCCCGACTCGATAGTCCCCGGCGAGACTTTGAAGAGCACCATGTCGCAGCCACCCTGGCGGATGTAGTGCCGCGCGGTCAGGACCTCGAGCGAGGGGGGGACGAAACGTACGGGCAGGTCCAGCGAAACTTCCCGGCGTCCACCGCGGAAGAAACGTCCCCAGGAGTCGTTGACGGCGGCGATGAAGAGCGTGGCGTGCCCTTCCTGAAGTTCCGGGGTCTCCCTGCGTCCGACGCGGCCCTTGAACACGGCAGCGCTCTCGACGCGCCGCGACCAGAATTTCCACCAGCTTGGCTTGGCAGCCGGCAACTCACCGCCCGTCAGCGGAACCGGAAAGGTTCGCTCGCCTTGCCGCACTTCCACTTGCACGGCCTTGATGCGGTGCTGGGGATCGCGCACGGCGATTTCAATCGGCGTGCTCTGCCCGATGCCTTTCACCCGCTCCTTAAGCTGGATGAATGGCGCCGCACGATCGGTGACCTTCCATGCCACGCCGAGGACAATCAGGAAGAGAACGAAGAACAGGAACAGGGTGCCATTGCCAATTCCGTGCTCAAACCCTCGAATCGATTTGCGCAATCGCAGACCTCCCTTGCTGAGTAGGGGCATAGCATCCTACCTTCACCGGGACAAGTGCTATACCCCTACTCCGCACAACTCCGGCTTTCTGGAACTAACCACGGCTCACGGGCGCCGAGCGAGCTCCCGGCATAATCCTGCTATAGGACGCGGCCGGCGCCTGTGTTACAAGATACAGGAAACTGGCAGGAACGCTCAAATCGATTCCCCGGGGAGGCGCCCATGCGAGGACTTGAAGTTCTTCTTCTGAAGCACACGGAAACGCGCAAACTCGATGCTTACCTGCGCCTTTACAGGCGCTGCTTCAATCCGGATGAGCGGGTCAGCTCTCGGATCCTTCGGTGGGTGATTGAACCCTCTCCCGCCCGGGTGAATCCTGTTCACCTCTTCGCCGCCTACCTGAAAGGCAAACTTGTGGGGGGCGCCTGCACGGTGGTTTTTCCGGCTTTCCAGGTCGTCTTCGGAAGTTACATCTTCGTGGACCCTGAAATGCGCGGCAGGAAATTGGGTGAAAGGATCTTGCGCCAGGTGTTGCGCCAGGAACGGCGCGGCCCCCAGGGGTGGAACTGGCGGATGTACGGAGAGGTCACGGCCAGCTCCGGGAACAGGTGGCATCGGCTGCTGGAGCGGGTTGGGTTTCGCTTCTTCAAGGCACTGTGGCCGCTGCACTCGTACCGAGACCCGGCGAAAGTCGTCCCCGGCCGGCTCTGTTATTTTCCTTACCAGAGCAAACCTCCCGCGCGGTTCTCCCAGCCCGCCTTTCTCGCTTATGTCCACGCGCTGTTTTATGGGCCGGAGGCGATGCACCGCCACCTGCTGCCACGGCTGAAGAATTTTGTCCACCTCGAAGCATAGAGTGGGGCTAGTGCTACTACGTTAGGTGATTCGGAACGGCCAGTCACACCGATGTGAGGGTGGCCTCCCCGCGACGTGTGGCGCATCCATGGCAGTGTTTGGTCGCCGCGGCGACTATGCGATGAAGGCGTGCCGGTTGCCTACCCGCCAAGGCGGGTACCCGTCCCGGTGAGGCGGGACGCGCCACCCGTGAATCAAATGGAGAGGGTTTCGAGTCCCGTCAACCGCTTCGCCTGTTTGGCGAGCTTCCGATCGAAGGTGGCAACAGTTCCCGCGTGCTCCCGGAATGCCTAGAGAGTCTTGCTCGGCCTCCCGGGAATGAGTAATTCAGCCCCTGCGCGTTTGGCAGCGGCGCGCAGGTTCTTATCCAGGGTCGCGAGAGGCAGGCCTGCGAACAGCGCCAAGTCCAAGTACGCTGCGTCGTAGGACGAAAGCTGATGCTGGCGAGAGATCCGAAGGATGGATGAGTAGACTCTTTCGACCCCTTCGAAGTCCACTTCGACAGGCAGGTCCTTGAGGTCTCGAACGAAAGTCTCGAGCTGCGCAGTACTGATGGCCTTCTGTCTCCATGCCACGACCAGGCTGTTAACAATTTCCAAAGGCCAGACGGCTGGCACGAGCCCCTCATCGCCCCTCGCCAAGCACTCCAAAACGGCTTCGGTGTATGCCGTCTTCTGGTCTTCAAAGTACCAACACAAGGCGACGGAGGCATCGACGATGAATCGTCTCAAAACCGCCTCCCTTCCTCAATCAACCGCCTCAGGGTATAGCCTTCAGGCAGTCGCGCCCCCTTCCTGGCCTGTCGGATATGCTCAACCACCTCTCGGGGGGTGCGCCGCGACCGCCGACTTGCAGGCACGAGCATCGCAACACTTTGCCCACGCCGCGTGATCATGATCTCCTCTCCCTTAGACACTCTTTCAACCAGCGCTGAAAGTTCATTCTTGGCCTGGAATAGCCCGATGCTGCGCATGGGTGGATACCCCCTTTCCTTCAACAAGCTAGCTGACAGTCTAGATTATAGATCGGATGCGGTCAAGCCGAAAAAGTGGCACCTGCTCAGCGCTGTTTGGTCGCCGCGGCGACCGCGAGCGACTGTGCGATTGAGGCTGCCGGTCGCGTACATCAGAAACTGGCGAGTGGGCCACCCGCGAACTATCCATCATCACCAGCTCCCCAAAGGCCGCCCGCAGCTCCCGCCACAGGTGCGCCGTTCGCACCCGCCGCCGGCGCGCTTGCCACAGGCCCGCCTCGCTCATCCACTTCCGCAAGGTCTCTCGGCTCACCGGCAGGCCTTGACATTTCGTGAAAAGTGTGATAGCCTAGGATGTAGCCTAAAGTGGGCGGGGCCGAGAAGGCGAGAACTTTGGGGGTGGGAAAGGGGAAGAAGAGCTAAAAGATTGTTTTTTTGAAGGAACAAAGCGAGGAAGTTATTGAAAACAAAGGACTGGGGTCCAGAAAAGGGCCCAAAACAAACCTGAAACAAAGCAAAAAAACGGCTAACAAAGCGAGCTTGGGGTAGTCCGCGAAGGCCAACCCCATGACACTCCGGAATGGCTTGAAGAGCAGAGAAAGCCGAGCGTGAGAAAGACGCGTAGGGCGGCTGCGCGCCGGCTTGACAGCCGACGGATAATTCAGGCAAGAGGTTAATGCATGGTCCTCGGCCTGAACGAGGGGAGAAATTGAATGGCAGCTTTGAAGCGGGTGGGCTATGCGCTGGTGGGTCTGGGTCGCATCGCCGAGTGGGCGGTGTTGCCGGCCTTCCGGCACAGCAAGAAAGCAAAGCTGGTGGCGGTGGTGAGCGGCAACGCAAAGAAGGCCAAACGCCTGGCGGGGAAATTCGGGGCGCGCGATTACTATGCTTACAAGGACTACGCGCTCTGCCTGAACCATCCCCAAGTTGAGGCTGTTTACATCGCCACCAACAACAGCACCCACGCCCAATACGCCGTGCAGGCCGCGGCAGCAGGGAAGCATGTGCTTTGCGAAAAGCCCATGGCTAACACGGTGGAAGACTGCCGGCAGATGATCGAGGCCTGCCACGCCTCGGGCGTCCGCCTGATGATTGCCTACCGCAAATACTTTGAGCCGGCAAGCCTAGCGCTGAAGAAGCTCGTCACCGGCGGGAAGCTGGGTCGGCTGAAGCTGATGCACTCGGCCTTTACGATTTACCTGCCTCCCGGCGGAGACGTGCCGCGCTGGCACTTCGACCGGAAGCTGGCGGGCGGCGGCTCGCTCATGGACCTGGGCGTCTATTGCGTCAACACCGCCAAGTGGCTCGCGGGAAAAGAACCTGTGGAAGCGGTCGGTTATTCCTGGACGGTTGACCCCGCAAGGTTCAGTGAAGTGGAAGAGAACATGGCCTTCCAGTTGAAGTTCCCGGATGGACTGGTGCTTCAGGCCAGCGCGAGCTTCGGCGCCGCGCAGGCTTCGTTCCTGCACGTGCACGGGGAAAAGGGCTGGGCGGCGCTGGACCCGGCGTTTGCTTACGACGAGGAGCGCCGGCTGTTTGGCAAGATCGGTGGAAAGTGGTTTGAGAAGAAATTCCCGCGCATGGAAGAATTCCATCTGGAACTCGATGCCTTTGCCGATTGCATCCGTCTGAAACGCGAACCCGAGTCGGACGGCCTCGAAGGGCTTCGCGACGTTGCGGTGATGCAGGCCATCTACCGGTCGGCGCGTGAAGGAAAGCCGGTAGGAATTTAGAGGTTGAGCGACTGAGTGATTGAGGATTGAATGGCGCCGCCCGCCGCAAATGCGCCGGGCAATCCCGTTAAGGGGTTGGTGCTACCCTGACTAAGTTCACCGGTTGCCCTCGTCCCGTGAATTAACGTTAAGTGATTCAATTCCGGCGAGCTGCGCGATGGCGAGCAGGGTGAAAAGGCCCATTGTTTGGACATTGTGTCCGCTTCGCCTCGACAAAAAGATTTCGTGTCCTGACGACCTTCCGAATCCGCTAATTTTCGCAACACCCGCGAGCTTTGAAAGCGCCGCGTTTTGGTCACGTGAATGCTCCTGCATGGGACGCGAATTCATTTCGAATGGGGCAAGGAGTCCTCCAGATGGCAGATTACGTTCTCCCCTACCAAGACGAGTTTGGCTTCACCAACATTTTGATGAGCGCCCTGGGCGGCGACGGTGCCAATATGGCGGCGAAGCTGTTGTTCAAGATTGCCATCCTGAAGATGGATTTGGATGGTGGTTACGACGCCAGGTACGGCAGCGAGAAGACCGGCACGCCCACGGATGTTTCCATCCGGCTCTGTAAATTCGGCACGCCGGTGCGGGAGAGTGGTCCGACGCGCCATCCGCACATGCTGAGTGTTTTCCGCGAGGAATTGATTGGGTCACAGGGTCTGGTTTGCGGGCTTCAGGCGGACGCCACGGTGATGGTGAACACCCCGCGCTCGCCCCAGGAAATCCGCGCGCCGCTGAAGCTGCACAGCGGCAAGGTCTTGACGCTCGATGCCACACGCATCACTCTGGAGACCAAGTCTCGAATGAACATGCCGATGCTGGCCATGCTTTCGGACCAGTTGGGTTTCCCCGCCGAGATCGTGAAGGATGCGATTGCCGAGCAGTGGCCCCGGGCCAAGGCGGCCAATCTCGCGGCTTACGACCAAGCTGTCGGCCTGGCCACGAGTGCGACTTTCGCGCCCAGCGCCGAATACCCGCTGGTGGAGCCGGCGCGCGTGAGCTCGCCGATCGGCTACGAGAACATGCTGAATGGCGGGATGATTGACGCCCTCACGAACATCCAGGTGCCCCGCAGCGACGCGGAACCACTGGGGCGTGTTCCGGTGTTTGTCGCCGAGCTCTGCTCACACTGCGGGCTGTGCCTGGTGCCCTGTCCGGAGCCGGGCTCGATTGTGTGGAAAGACAAGAAGATGGTGGCCATCAACCCCGTCTACTGCAAGGGTTGCATGCAGTGCGTGGAGATTTGCCCGACCACCAAACGCGGCAAGGCTCTGACCGAACCTGCGCTGGCCGTGGTGTAGAAAGGCAGGGACTCGGGACTAGGGGTCCGGGGTTCGCGGGACCCGGCGCTCACGGTCAGCGAATGCAGATTGGAGACCCGAGATCTCAGATCACAGACAAGGCAGTAGGGAGTAGCGAGTAGCCAATAGGGAGTAGGGAAGGAAGAGATTTTGGATTTTGGATTGGAAGCTGCGGTTTTCGAGTTTCCAGTTTCCCTGCGGAGCCTGAAGTGGCAAGTTGGAACTGAACACGAGGTGAAGAGAAATGCTTGACCAGCAGACAATCATCTCCAGCGGCAACGAAGCCGCCGCGCACGCGATTATTGATATCGGATATGACGGGGAAGGGTATTACCCCATAACGCCTTCGTCGGAAGTCGGCGAGTACGTGAACAAAGCGTATGCGCAGGGCGAAGTGGATTTGAGCTTCGTCGTGGGTACCTCGGAGCTGGCCGCGATTTCGACGGTGGCCGGCATGGCCATCGCCGGCGGACGGGCGGTGGACGTGACTTCCGCGCAAGGACTCCTGCTGAAGGCGGAAGCGCTGCCGGCCATAGCGGGCCTGGGCCTCCCCGTCGTGCTGAATCTTGCCACACGCGACATCAACGCGCCCCTGAACATCAAGAACGGCCACTCCGACCTGGCGGCGACGCTGGGCTGGGGCTGGATCACGCTCTGCGCGCCCACCGTGCAGGCGGTTTACGACCTGAACATCATTGCCCTGAAGATCGCGGAGGCCGTCAACCTGCCGGCGCTCATCGCCTACGACGGTTTCCACACCAGCCACGCCAACCGGCGCATCAAGGTCTTCAAGGATCGCCAGGCGGTGCGCGACTTCGTAGGCCCCGAGCCACCCCAGCGGCTTTCCCTGCTGGACGTCAAGCACCCGCACACCTTCGGACCCTACATGAACGACGACCTGATCAACACCAAAGTGCAGCTCGAACAGAAGATGGACAAGGCTTTGAAGCTGTTGCCAAAAATCTTCGCGGACTACTACCAGATGAGCGGGCGGCGTTACAACTTCCTGGAGGTTCACGGCGCCCCGGACGCGGAAGTGTCGCTGTTCATCCTGAACTCCGCCGCGGAAGCGGCCAAGCTGGCGGTGGACCGGCTGCGCAAGGAAGGTAAGAACGTGAAGCTGGTTTACCCCACCGTTCTGCGGCCCTGGCCTGCCGATGCCGTCTTGCAAGCGCTCTTCTCCTCGGACCGCATCCTGGTAGCCGAGCGCGTCTCCCAATACGGCGCCGGGAATTACCTGGCGAATGAAATCGGCGCCGTGCTCCAGCGCGGCGGGAACAACAACCTCATCCTGAGCCGCACCTACGGCATCGGCGGCCTGAATTTTTACCCCGAGGATGCTGAGTACCTGTTCCGTCTGGCGCTCAACTTCCCCAATGTCCCGGACAACGAAAAACGCTGGAAGGGCTATTACCAGGCTTGGGCGGGAGACAAGGATTACAAGCCCCAGCCCAAGACTACGGCCCTGACGAAAGAGGAGACCACCAAGAACGAGGGCAAGGAAAAGATTGACCTGAAAGAACTTTCCGACATGCCGCACCGCATTGAAAAGCACTCGGCGTGCCCGGGCTGCGCCATGTTTGCGAACGTGGACATGTTTCTGCGGGGCATCGACGGCCACGTGGTGCTCTTCTTTAACACCGGCTGCGGCATGGTGGTGACGACGGGCTTCCCCAACACCAGCTTCCGCGTGCCCTACTTCCACAGCCTCTTCCACAACGCCACCTCCACGGCCACGGGGGCGATTGAGATGTACAAGCGTTTCCGCCGCCTGGGCAAGCTGAACGACGAGATCACCTTCATCGTGGTGACGGGCGACGGCGGCGACGACATCGGCATGGACCAGGTGATCGGCGCGGCGCTCCGCAACGACCCCATGATCGTGCTCGAATACGATAACAAGGGCTACATGAATACCGGCGGCCAACTCTGCTATACCGGCCTGCTGGGCCAGCGCTTCACCAACGCCAACCTGGGCCCCAGGCAGAAGGGCAAGCTCCAGCACCACAAGGACATCGTGGAGATCCTGCGCGGCACCTACGCGCCTTATCTCTTCCACGCGGGGATTAATAACTACCGCGACCTGATCGCCAAGGCGCGGAAGGCCCAGAAGATGGTGCGCGAGGGCAACTTCGTCTTCGGCCGCTTCTTCTCCCCCTGCCCGCTCAACTGGGGCGCGGATCAGAAGACCGGATTCAAGATCGTGGAAAAGGCCGTGAAGAGCTGCCTGTTCCCGCTCTATGAGGTCGAGCACGGGATCACCAAGCTGAATTACAACCCGGAGAAGGCGGGGCAGAAGATTCCGGTGAAAGAAGCCTTCCTGAGCATGGGCACCGCCTTCGCCCACCTGGCCAGCGAGCCGTTTGCCTCCATCAGCGAGGAGATTCAGAAGGAGGTGGACCGCCGCTGGAAGCGCCTGGTGGACATGGACGCCAATCCGGCATTGTAAGCAAGCGGCCTCGCCGCTCTCCCGACGGCCAGGCAGAAGATCATTTCGTGGGGACGATCCGCCCGGGCGGGTCGTCCCGAGGTTTTTCTCTGGTTGGCCGCTCTGCCGGCCGAGGCTACAGCATTACCTGGGATTTCCTGAGCCGACCCCCAGCAGAACACGCCGGCGACTGGTGGCTGCGAAGCGTTGGGGAATGGTCTTGCTTTTTGGAAGGTTGGGGTTAAGATTTCAACGCACAAACTGGATGTCGGACCCTTCGGGGGTGGACTATGACGGTTTACATGTGGCTCTTCATTGCTTGGGGTCTGGTGACGATTGCTTTCTTCGCCCTGCTCATGTATCGTTCCCGCCTCACCAAGCAGGAAACGGCCTGGATCTCGCTGACCGATGATGGTCGCGAGGACCGCGCCATCCAGGCGCAGACCATGATTGAGATGAAGGCCCGGAAGCTGACCCTGCCCATCCGCGCACTGGGCACGGCTTCCGTGGTGATCCTGCTGGCGATTCTGGGTTTCTGGATCTACGAGGGGATAATGACTCCCCCGCCGACGCCGTAGGGGGGTTGCGCGGTCGCCCGTCCACAACGGGCACGAAAAATGCCGCGGCCAGGAAGGGGGCGGTCCGCGCGCCGCCCTCACGCGGCTGCCTCAAGCGGCGGCTACCCGCGTGACCAGGGACAGGTGGCGTTGGCAAAAGCTGCGCGCCCGCGCAGCAAGTGATAGAGGTAAGCTCCCAGGCAGAACTTCCCACCGCAGCGCCGTGAACGCAATCACCAGGAACACCTCGAAGGCGTAAGCCGACGGCCGCCAGCCAAGTGAAAGCGCCAGACCCGCCACCAACATGAACGCCGCGGCCATCCTTGACGCTCTGCAAGATATAGGTGTAATGCATAGCCTTATTAAGTTGGAGCGGCGCTAGCCTCCTGCGCGGTGCGCGGCCTCGAGGCGCGCCAGGGCGCGGCGCAAGGATTCCCGCGCGCGTTCCAGGTCAATCTGGGGATCGGAGAATCGCTTCAGGCGTTCCTCAGCGCGCTTCTTCGCCTCTTCGGCGCGTTGGAGGTCGATCTCTTCCGCCCGTTCGGCGGTCTGGGCAAGCACGATCACGCGGTCGGGAAGCACCTCGGCGAACCCCCAGCTCACCGCCAGGTAGTGCTTGACGTCGCCGTGGGTGTAAGTGAGCTCACCGGCATCCACTTCGGTGAGCAGCGGCGCGTGGCCGGGCAGGATTCCGAGATAGCCGGACTTGCCCGGAATCGTCACCGAGCTCACCGCGCCGTGCGCCACCAGACGGTCCGGGGTCACGATGTCGAGTCGCAGTTCGGTGGGAAGCAAATCAGCCATAAAATTGATTCATTGAGCCATTGTGTGATTGAACGATTGAGCTATGGCGGGAGAATGGGTCCGGCTCTTTCAATGACTCAATCACTCCATGACCCGATCGCTCAATCCGCAATCACGCTGCCGCCTTCAGCTTCTCCGCTTTCTCCAGCGCTTCCTCGATGCTGCCCACCATATAGAACGCCTGCTCGGGGACGTCGTCGTGCTTGCCCTCGACCAGTTCCTTGAAGCCGCGGATGGTGTCTTCGAGCTTCACGTACCTGCCTTCCAGACCCGTGAATTGTTGAGCCACGAAGAAAGGCTGCGAGAGGAAGCGTTGAATCTTGCGCGCGCGCGCCACCGTGAGCTTATCCTCTTCCGAGAGTTCATCGATCCCCAGGATGGCGATGATGTCCTGGAGGTCCTTGTACTTCTGCAGGATCGCCTTGACGGCGCGCGCCACCTTGTAATGCTCGTGACCCACGATGCGTGGGTCGAGGATGCGCGAGGTGGAGGCCAGAGGGTCCACCGCCGGGTAGATGCCGATCTCCACGAGCTGGCGAGAAAGCACCGTGGTGGCATCCAGGTGCGAGAAGGTGGTGGCCGGCGCCGGGTCCGTCAAGTCGTCGGCGGGAACGTAGATAGCCTGAACCGAGGTAATCGAACCCTTCTTGGTGGAAGTAATGCGCTCCTGAAGCTCGCCCATTTCCGTGGAGAGGTTGGGCTGGTAGCCGACGGCGGAGGGCATGCGCCCGAGCAAGGCCGAGACTTCCGAACCCGCCTGGGTGAAACGGAAAATGTTGTCAATGAAGAGGAGCACATCCTGCCCGGCGACGTCGCGGAAGTATTCGGCCACCGTAAGGCCGGAGAGACCCACGCGCAGGCGCGCGCCGGGCGGTTCCGTCATCTGGCCGTAAATCAACGCCGCTTTGGATTTCTCCGAGTCGCCGGGGTGGATGACGCCGGACTCCTGCATTTCCAGCCACAGGTCATTACCCTCGCGGGTGCGTTCGCCCACGCCGGAAAAGACCGAAACGCCGCCATGCTTAGTGGCAATATTGGTGATGAGCTCCATGATGATGACCGTCTTGCCCACGCCGGCGCCGCCGAACAGCCCCGTCTTGCCACCCTTCAAGTAGGGCTCGAGCAGGTCCACCACTTTCAGTCCGGTTTCGAACATCTCGAGCTTGGTGTTCTGCTCCTCGAGCTCCGGAGCGTGCCGGTGAATGGGAAAGCGCGTCTCGGCGGCAATCGGCCCCAGATTGTCCACCGGCTCGCCGAGCACATTCATCACCCGGCCGAGGGTCGCCTTGCCGACGGGGACGGTGATGGGGCCCTCGAGGTCGATGGCTTTCATCCCGCGCACCATGCCGTCCGTGGGTTTCATCGCCACGCACTTCACGCGCCCTTCACCCAGGTGCTGCTCCACTTCCGCTACGACGTCGATGGGTGTGGGGACATCAAAACCTTGGGAGGTAATCCGCACAGCGTTGTAGATGGGTGGGAGGTGGTCGCCTTCAAAGGCCGCCACCACCACCGGGCCGATGACTTCCACCACTTTGCCGATGTGGGTCTCTGGCATGTTTCTTCCTCTCCTTGAAGAGCAGTCAACAGTCCATAGTTGACAGTCAGCAGTCAGAAACTATCATCTCTGATGCTTTCAACTCTCTAACCACAAGAACTTCGCCTCGTCCTTACTGTGAACTGTGGACTGTAGACTGTCGACTTCCTTCACGTCGCCACGGCTCCGCTCACCACCTCGATAATCTCCCGAGTAATGGCGGCCTGGCGCACGCGGTTCAGGTAAAGGGTGAGCGAGTCAATCATCTCGGCGGCGTTGTTCGTCGCCGCATCCATGGCCGTCATGCGCGCCGCCAACTCTGCCGCCTGCGATTCCAGCAGCGCCCGGTAAACCTCAATCTCCACGTAGCGCGGCAGCAGGGCACTCAGGATTTCCGCCGCGGGCTGCTCATAGATATAGTCAATCAACGCCTCGCCTCGCGCGGGCTCCAGGGGCTTGATGGGCAGGTACCGCTCCACCCTCACGCGCTGCGTGAGGATGGACTTGAACTCGTTATAGAGGAAGTCCACCGCGTCCACCGAGGCTTGGGTGTAGAGATCGATGATCTGCTTGGCGACCGGCTGGGCGTGGGTGAATTCCAGCCGCCCGAACAGGCCGATGTAATCCGAAAGGATCTCCACAGGACGCTTGCGGAAGAAGTCGCGTCCCTTGCGGCCCACCGCGATGATGGAGACCTGCTTGTCGCGGTTCTCCTCCAGATAGTTCTGGGTGGCGCGAATCAGGTTGGTGTTGAAGGCCCCGCAAAGGCCGCGGTCCGCGGTCACCAGGACCAGCAGGACTTTCTCCACGGGCCGCTGGGCGAGCAGCGGGTGCGCCCTTTGCTCCGTGCGCGCCGCAAGGCTCGAGAGCAGCGTCAGCATCTGGTTGGCATAGGGGCGCGCGTTGAAGATGCGGTCTTGGGCGCGCCGCAGGCGCGCAGCCGCCACCATCTTCATCGCCCGGGTGATCTGCTGCGTGCTCTTCACCGAGCGGATGCGGCGTCGAATGTCCAGTAAGGTGGCCATCTTGCTTCGTATGAACTACGTAGCACCCGGCTTTAGCCGGGCACTCCTCTGCCGCCCTCGAGGGCGGCGCTAGCTATGCGGACGGGACCTTCCGTTCCGCCGCGAGCTTGGTCTTGTACTCATCGAGCATCTTGCGCATCTCCGCGCGCAAGGCGTCGTCAATCTGTTTTTTCTCCACGAGCTGTTTCCCCAGCGCGGGATAAGAGGCATCCATGAATTCGTGCAGACCCTGCTCGAAGGCCAGGCAGTCTTCCACTTGCAGGTCATCCAGGTAGCCGTTCGTACCCGCAAAGATGGTCACGATCTGCTTCTCGACGGGCAGAGGTTTGTATTGATCCTGCTTGAGGATTTCCGTGAGTCGCCGGCCACGGTTGAGTTGTGCCTGGGTGGCCTTATCGAGGTCGCTGCCGAACTGCGCGAAGGCCGCCAGTTCGCGGTACTGGGCGAGTTCCAGGCGCAACGTGCCCGCTACTTGCTTCATGGCTTTGATCTGGGCATTGCCTCCCACGCGCGAAACCGAAAGGCCTACATCCACGGCGGGGCGGATGCCGCTGTTGAACAGATCCGACTGCAAGTAGATCTGGCCGTCGGTGATGGAAATCACGTTGGTGGGAATGTACGCGGAGATGTCGCCGGCCTGCGTCTCGATGACGGGCAGCGCGGTGAGCGATCCGCCGCCCAATTCCTGGTTCAGTTTCGCTGCGCGCTCGAGAAGGCGCGAATGCAAATAAAACACGTCACCGGGATAAGCCTCACGTCCCGGGGGACGGCGCAACAACAGCGAAATCTCACGGTAGGAGACGGCGTGTTTGGAAAGGTCGTCGTAGATGCACAGGGCGTGCTTACCCCGGTCGCGGAAATACTCCCCCATGGCGCATCCCGCGTAAGGGGCAAGGTATTGCATGGGCGCGGGGTCCGACGATCCCGCCTCCACCACGATGCTGTACTTCATGGCATCGTTTTCTTCCAGCGTCTTGACCACCTGGGCGATGGTGGAGCGTTTCTGGCCGATGGCCACATAAATGCAGATCACATCCCCGGCGCGCTGGTTGAGAATGGTATCGAGCACGATAGCGGTTTTTCCCGTCTGCCGGTCGCCGATGATCAGCTCGCGCTGGCCGCGGCCGATGGGGATCATGGCATCGATGGCTTTGATTCCCGTCTGAAGCGGTTCGCGGACCGGCCGGCGGTCAATCACCCCCGGAGCGAGTCGCTCGATGTGGTTGTAGTGGTCCGTCAGGATCGGTCCCTTGTCGTCCGTCGGTCGCCCCAGCGCATCCACCACACGGCCCACCAGCGCTTCGCCTACGGGCACGGATATGATGCGCTTGGTCCGCTTGACGGTGTCGCCTTCCTGAATCTTGGTGTAATCGCCCAGAAGCACCGCGCTCACCTGGTCCTCTTCCAGGTTCAGGGCCAGGCCGGCTACCTGGTGCGGCAGATCGAGCAGCTCGCCGGCCATGACGTTGTCCAGGCCGTGAATGCGCGCCACCCCGTCACCCACCGAAATGACGGTGCCCACTTCGCTGACCGCCACGCTGCGGTCGAAGTGCTCAATCTGCTCCCGAATGATCTTGGTGATTTCATCTGCTCGAATCTGAGCCATGATCTTGCTTCTCCCCTGAAACTTCGGATGGCCTCGCCGGTTCCCCCCCGCCTTCCGCAGGCCGAAAACGCCCTCGCCATCTCCGCGGGCCCTAACGGCCCATCAATTCCTGCCGGATCTGTTCCAGGCTACCCCGTATCGACCCGTCGTACAATGTGCTGCCAATCTGCGCCAGGATCCCCCCCAGCAGGCCCGCCTCCAGGTGGAATTCAACTTCCACCTGCTTTCGCGTGATCTCCGCGAAGCGATTGCGCAGAGCCTCCCGCTCGGCCTCGGAGAGCTCGGTGGGGGAAAAGATCTTCACCTGCACGATCCCCAGCCGGTCGTTTGCCACTTTTTGAAAGGCCTCAATAACCTCTTCCAGCATGCCCATGCGGTAGTGGGCCAACAGCACGCGGAGGAAATTCAAGGTGACGGCTGAGGCTTGTGATCTTTCCAGGATCGCTTCCAAAACTTTTATCTTTTGTAGGAGGGGAACGGCCGGCGTCTCGCAAATCTCCCGTAGCTCGGCGCTCTCGCCATAGACCGCCGAGAAATCCTTCAACTCCTGAAGGACTTTGTGGTAGTCACCTGTGCGGGCCACGACCTCGGCGAGGGCGCGCGCGTAACGGTTGGCGACTACCATGGCCACGGTGCTTTGCTCCCCTCCGGCTAACAGTCGCAGTCAAGAGTTGAAAGTCGAAAGTCGAAAGCACACAGCGCAGGTCTTTAGGCGGTGGTATCTCAGCCTTCAGCTTTCAACTGGCGTTTTCCACTATCGACTTTCGACTCTCGAAATAAACCGGCTGACCAGCCGCTGGCGGCCGGCATCATCCAGCCGCTGCCGGATCATTTCCTCGGCCAGCGCGAGCGCCTGCTGGGCGGCGTAAGTCCTCAGCTCGAGGATGGCGGCGCGGGTGGAGGTTTCCATCTGGGCGCGAGCGGATGCCAGAATCCTCTCCGCCTCCTCCGCCGCCCCCTGCTGCCAGCGTTGCCGCTCGGCTTCCATTTCCTTTGCGGCGGAAGCCTTGAACGCCGCGATCTCTTCTTCCAGGTGTCTGAGTTTCTCTTCGACGGCGTCGAGCTGCGCCCGGGAGGCTTCCAGCGCCTTGCGCCCCTCGTCCAGGCTCTTTTTGATAGAGGCCGACCGCTGGGCAAAAAACTCAGCGGCGGGCTTGCGCAACAGGAAAATCAGTCCCCCGGCGAGAAGGGCAAAGTTGATGATCTTAAAGATCAACTCGTGCCCCTCAGCCTTACCTTCCTCTGCACCCTCCGTGGCCTTCGCCAGGCCGAGCCGACTATCGAGCGAGCGCGTTTCGAGGTAGCTGGAACGGCGGCCCAGGGCCGTCGAGGGACCGAACAGGCAGCCGCCCAGAATAAGCGCCAGCAGTATGCGGCGAGCGGCGTCAGTCATGCTGCTGCTCCCCCTTTGCCCTCGCCCAAAATGGCTTCGGTGATCTCCACCCCCAGCGCGCGGGAGGAGCTCTCCAGCTCCCGCTTCGCCGCTTCCACCTGCCTGCTCAACCCGGCCTGAGCATCCTTCAGCAGGGCCTCCGACTGCTCGCGTGCTTTCCTGAGGGTGTTCTCGCGCTCGCCCAGCGCCGTCTTTCGCTCCGCTTCCCGCAGGCGATAGACATCCTGCCGGGCGGTCTGGAACGCCGCCTCGTATTCCCGCGTCCTCGCTTCCGCCGCCGCCACCTGCGCGCGCGCGCGCGCCACTGCCCCCCGCGTCGCTTCCTCACGTTGCTTCAAAAGCGTTGTCAGGGGACGGAAGAAAAGGCGCTCCAGGATGACGAGAAGAAGGAAAACAAAGACGACGGTCGGGATACTCTGGACGAAGAGATGTCCAAGCTGGCTTAGGATCTCGCCCATGTGAGATTGACGCTCTTACCGACCGCAGTCCGCTGGGTCGCAAAGACTTCGAAATTTAGCATGGGGTTTTCCAGGGTGTCAAGCCAAACCGGATTATAGGCCCATTCACTTTCTTCATGCAACTGGTTAATTTTCAATTTCTTAGGAGGCCTTGATCCCGCCATAGGGGCCGCGGAAGCAATGCTTCGCGCGCTTGGTGTCGCCCAATTGCTTTGCGCGTGCTCACCTCCCTCGGCGAGTCCGCGGCCCTCCTAAGGTGTTGCTGAACTGCCGCATTGGACGCCGCGCCTCAGCTGGCGTCGAATAAGCCATTACTCGTATTTTATAAACCCCGGGTTCAAGATCCCCTGCGGATTGTACTTCTTCTTTAGTGCTGTGACCGTCGGCCACACCTCCCCGTAGTGGGCCTTCCACTCTGCCGGCTGGAACGCGATGGAGCCGGAGAGGTATCGCTTGCCCCCCATCATCATTGCGGCCTGGCTGGCCAAGTTCAGCCTGGGAAGGGCTTCATCGAGGAGGTGTCTCGGGTAAGCGGGGAGAATTCCAAAGCCCATCAGGTATTCGTCCTTGGGACGCATGAAGAGCGGCTCGGCGGTCCACGTCATCGAATCTTCCAAGGAAAAGTCGGAGGGGCACAACACGTTGTGACCCGGGAGTAGGGCGAACCACAGCGTGCCCGCCTCGCTGGGTGCTCGCCCGCGCAGGCGCACAGTGCCTATCCCCAGAGAAGCGTGAAGTCAGGATGCTATAGCCTCAGAGTTTCGCCCCAATCAATCAAGCTAACACACCCTTACTATTGTCTCAACAGCCGAAGACAGATCTCGTCACCAAGGCAACACCCGAGTTGAAAGTTGAAAGTCAAAAGTCGAACGCGACCACGTGGGCCTTTAACCCCGATCCCGAAGTTGCGAGAGGTTAAAGCTCCAAGCCGATTCCTGACTTCGGGATCGGGGTTTAACCGGCAACTATCACCTTTTTGACCCGGAACTTCCTGCGGTCTTTGTGGTGAGTTTCTCAGGCTTGTTGATTCCTGAAAGGTTTTTGAGTAAAATGATACGCGCTTTCCCGGCAGTGTGGGGAACGCAGCGGTCTCAGGTTTTACATCACAAGAACCCACTAGCAGGGATTTCGCCATGCGCGTTCGTCTTTTCGGACGCAACGGTAATTCCGGCAACGGCAACTCCCGCGCCGGCGTGAACGACAACGGGCATGAGCCGAGGGCTTACGAGCCCCCCAAGGATGGTGGCAGGCTCATCGTCCTCACCGCGCCGCTCACCGAAACCATTGACCACGCGGGCTACTTCATCCAGATGGCCATGGCCTCCATGCCCACCTGGATGGAGTGTGTGCTGAACCGCAAGTATCCCAACTGGCGCAAGGTGGAATACAACCCGGATGGCTCGGCGCGCTATATGCCTGCCGGAGTGCGTCTGGTGCAGAAAGCCTTGCTGCGGGAATACCCCGCCCAGGACATCGTCGCCTGTTATCCCGACGACCTCGACAAGTTTATCGGACCGAGGACGCGTGTCGTTGCGGTCTCCACCCACAATCCCCTGGGCGTGACGTTTGCCGCCGGTGTTTACGCCTCGATCTTCGGCTCCTCGAAGCAGCCGATCAATTCCCATTACGCGAAGGCCGCGTTCCAAAAGATCAAGTCCAATCCCTTCCGCAAGAACTTCAAAGTGATTGTGGGCGGATCGGGTGGCTGGCAGATCACCCAGACCGACAGCTTCGAGGAGCTTGGTGTGGATTGCGTGGTGGATGGCCGCAGCGAATCCGTCGAGTCCATGGCCCTCTTCCGCAAAGCGATGCGGGGCGAGGAACTGCCGCGGGAGGTCACCGTGGCCCATCCCACCAGCCGCGCCGATCTCCTCGTCCCCGATCAGCGGACCACCTTTGGTGTGGTCGAGATGACCACCGGCTGCGGGCGCCGCTGCCGGTTCTGCGTCCCGGACTTGAACCCGCAGATTGATTTTCCCAAAGAGAAGATCATGGCGGCGGTCCGCGCCAACGTCCGCGAAGGCAACAAGCAGATTTCCCTCGCCACCGAAGACATGTTCATCTGGGGGCAGGTGCGCACCGATGCGCCCTTCTTCTTCCCCAACCGTGAGGCGCTGCTGGATCTCTACTCGGATATCGTCTCGACGCCCGGCGTCGAACAACACGTTCTGAGCCACTGCACCATCGCGCCTTTCGTTGTTGACCCGACACTCATCAAGAAGCTTTCCGGGATTCTGCTGCCCAAGAGTCCCATCCACCTTCCGCATTTGAGCACACATCCTCAGAAGAAGGCGGTCTGCCCGCTGGCGGGGCTGGAAACGGGATCGGTTCGCATGGCCAGGAAAATCATGCCGAGTAAGGCCGTTCCGTTCTCCATCGATGACTGGCCCAGCGTGGTCCTGGAAGCCTTGCGCATCGCCAACGAGAATAACTGGTTCCCCATGTTCACCTTGATGGTCGGCAACCCGGGCGAGACCGATGAAGACGTGAAGGCGACGCTCGACTTGATCTGTGAGATGGAGCGCCGTGACCTGTTCGCTTTCCTGGTGCCCTCCATCTTCACGCCCCTGCACGACACGCGTATGGAAAATCAAAAAGGCGTGACCGAGACTCGCAACCTCTCGCCGCTCCAGTGGCAGCTCATTATGAAGTGCTGGAAGTTGAACTTGCGACCCGGCCAGTATAGCTGGTGGGGTCCCACGGCTTGGCGGCTGGGGGCAATCTTCATGTGGCTTTACAAGCTGCGCAAAGCCAACGGGCCGAATTTCACTTGGCCGCTCTTCATGTTCGCCAGCTTGCTCCCGGAAAAGTGGATGGAACGCCTGGGCAAGATTTATCTCGGCAGGCCCCTGAAGACCAAAACCCGCAAGGAACTCATCGCCGGGCTCAAGCCTCACTACTGGCAGTACCTGCGCGCCGACAACGGCGACCTGCCCGAGGGCTACACCCCGCCTCCCCGGCCCCAGCCCCGCGCCGCCGAGGGGCTGCGCGTGGTCGCGTAGGTTGGTAGGGGAGGGCCCTCCCGCTTGCCCCTTGAGATGTACACCAGCCGACAAGCATGAAACACATTTCACCCCTTAGTTGACCAAGAACCCGGACAAATTCCTTGCAGAAGCGCAGGCTCTTGAGCAGTGGCGTTCAGTAGTAGGCGCTCATGGTGAAGAACTGGGAGCTGGCCCGGGGGGAAAGTAGAGACGATAGCGGGGCATACAGGGGGGCAGTATGATCCCGCCGAAGAAGGTCCCAAGAGAGAGAATCGCACACCGAAGAAGAGGCTGCCTCAAAACTCCAATTGTAGCGGCAGTCTACCTGTCCTCCCGCGATGCGGGATGGATGACCGCCGTAGAGACGTTCTGTTGGAACGTCTCGCCTTTGGAGACGCCCCACCGGGCCGTCTCTACACCTCGGCGCATTTGCCGCGTCACATAAGATGTGGTTTTCATGACGGCAGGCCACCTCCCCGCCCTGAATGGCTCGTCAGCAAAATGGCCCTATCAGTAATCCCGCGAGAGCAAGTGGCGGTTGCCAATGTGGACATTGGCGAGGCCGGCCGCGCGGGCCGCCGCTTGGGCGTCTTCAGCGTGCCGGACGGAGGTGCGGGGCAGGTCCGGCATATAGAAATGCGGTCCGAAGGCCAGCAAGGAATAGGGGATGTTCGGATTGAGACCGGCGATAAAGCATGCGATGCGGCCAACCTCCGCAGCGTCCACGTAGCCGGGCACCAACAACGTGCTGGCAATCACCAGGGGCGGTTGGGGGCGTTCGCCACACCGGCGCGCCGCGCGCGCGAAGTTCTCGAGTGTGCGTTGGTTCGACGCGCCCGTCAGGGCGATGTGCAGAGCCTCGCTGTAAGCCTTGAGGTCGAACTTGATGCACCCGCCCGTTTCCAGCGACAGTTGCACCGCGCGGTCCAGCAGCTTGGAGTTCGAGGTGCCGGCCGTCTCCCAGCAGATCGCAACTCCTTTTTTCGCCAGGCGCTGCGCCACCGCTAGGGCATGGGGCATCTGCGACGCCGGATCGCCGCCGAAGAAGCAGACGCAGAAAGTGAGTTCATCAGCAGCCTCGGCCAGTTCGGCAGCGCTCATGCCACTCGAGCCGGCGGGTGAGAACTCGCGGAAGTTCCAGTTCTGGCAGAAAAGGCAGTTGAGGGTGCAACTGGCATAAAAAACCGCGAGATTGTAACGACCCCGTTGCTGATGGCCGGCGCAGACCCAATCGGCCACGCAATTGGTCGGCAGCGGATCAAAATACCAGTGCAGAAGGCCGCGCTGCGGGGTGCCCGCCAGATGCGTCAGGCGGCCGTTGCGGACAGTGCGCAGTCCGCAATACCCACGTTCACCTTCCCCGATTAGGCATTCCCGGCTGCACAGGACGCATCGCACACCACCTACGGTCCGGGGTGGAAAATCTGGCAGGTCGAAGGCCCGCCGCGTCTTCTCATGTACGGCCGAGGCGAGGCGCAGCGCCTCACCCGTGCGAGTGCGGAGGCAGTCGCCGCAAACCTCCAAAGCAGCGCTGACAAGGCTCGACCGGCTTCCGCAGAGAACACACACCCTATCGGAAATGACAGCATCTTGGCGCAACAATCCGCTACGTTCCTCCAGACACCTTGCTGGTCTCAAGTTAACTCTGCTTGAGCGAGCGAACAAGGGCTCGCATACCCCTTCGGGCCTCGCCTTTGTCGTTCCAGCCTGCCAGACGGCTTGTTCCGCTAATTTTCATAATGTAAGATGGCCGCTTGTGGCTCAGCGCGCCAGGACTTTGTAAGGGCGGACCTGGGTATCCGCCCTTGGCAGGTGCGGCGTTACTGAAAGACACAGGGCGAACACCCACCGGGGCGGGCAGGCTCCGGTTCGCCCTTACAAGTGGAGGTGTGGATTTGGCAGAGACTCCCAAGTACGACGTTGCAATCATTGGCAGCGGGCCGGGCGGTTATGTGGCGGCGATTCGCGCCGGGCAACTGGGCCTCAAGACGGCCCTCATCGAGAAGGACGACAAGTTTGGCGGGACGTGCCTGCACTGGGGCTGCATACCGACGAAGGCCCTGCTCCTGAATGCGGAGATCCTCGATCACTTCAGGAACGCCAAAGAATACGGAATCATCTGCAAGGAATTTTCCTTAGACTGGGCGGCGGTCCAGGCGCGCAAAAACAAGATTGTGAGGAAGCTCGCCAAGGGCGTGGAGTTCCTGCTCAAGAAGAACAAGGTGGACACGATTCAGGGATTCGGCCGCCTGGCGGGGCCGGGACGAATCACCGTCAACGATGCCAAGAACGAGAAAACGGAAGTTGCCGCAAAGAAAATCATCCTGGCCACTGGCTCCGAGGCCAAGCTCTTCCCCGGCCTCGAACCCGACGGCAAAACCGTTCTGACCAACAAAGAAATTCTGGAACTGAAGGAAATCCCGAATTCCATGATGATCATCGGGGCGGGCGCGGTGGGCGTGGAGTTTGCCTCCATGTATCACCGTTTTGGAACCAAGGTGACGCTGATCGAGATGCTCCCCCGCATCGTGCCGCTGGAGGATGAGGAGATGTCGGCGGAACTCGACAAGTCCTTCCGTAAGCAGGGCATCGCCGTTCACACGCAGGCGAAATATGAAAAGGCGGTGAAGACGGGGAAGGGAGTTTCGGTCAGCTTCACGACCTCCGACGGCAAAACCCACACGCAGGAAGCGGAGATGCTGCTGGTGGCGGTGGGCCGCGCGCCCAACACCCAGGGGATGGGCTTGGAGAACACCAAAATCAAGGTGGAACGGGGATTCCTCAAGACTGACCCCTACATGCAAACCGACGAAGTGGGGGTTTACGCCGTCGGCGACATCGTCGCGGGCAGCCCGCTGCTGGCTCACGTCGCGTCGATGGAAGGCATCGTGGCGGTCACCCATGCCTCCGGCAAAGAGGCCGAACCCATTAACTACCAGCAGGTCCCCAACTGCACTTACTGCGAGCCGCAAATCGGCAGCGTGGGGCTTTCAGAAAGCAAGGCGCGCGAGGCTGGGCACAAAGTTCGGGTAGGGAAGTTTCCTTTTGCCGGCAACAGCAGGGCTACCATTCTGGGGGCGCGCGAGGGTTGGGTGAAAATCGTGAGTGACGAGCGCTACGGAGAGATCCTGGGCGTACACATCATTGGGCCGGGCGCCACCGAGATGGTCGCCGAAGGAGTTGCGACGATGCGCCTGGAAGGTACGGCGCTCGACCTGACGCATACCATCCACCCGCACCCCACGCTCTCCGAGGCCATGCTGGAAGCCGCCCACGCCATCTACGGGGAGTCGATTCACATTTAGTGCAGTCGACAGTCGATAGTTCAAAGTCAAAAGTAGGGCAGCAGGTTGCCGGGCTTTTGACCTTTGACTTTCGACTTTTGACTGTCAACTGCGTTTCGCCATGCTCTGCCACGTCGAACAACTCGGGCGGGTTGACTACGCGGAGGCGCTCGAACTCCAGCGGGAGCGCGTCGCGCAGCGCAAGGCCGGGACGATTCCGGATACACTTCTGCTGCTCGAGCATCCGCACGTTTACACGCTGGGCCGCAACGCGAAGAAAGAGAATCTCCTCGTGTCCGCAAAGTGGCTGGTGGCGCAAGGTGTCCAGGTCTTTGAGACGGACCGCGGCGGCGATGTCACCTATCATGGCCCCGGACAACTGGCGGGCTATCCCATTCTCGACCTGACACGGCACCGGCGCGACATTTCCTGGTACATGCGTTCGCTGGAAGAGGTCTGCATCGGCGTGGCGGGGGATTTGGGAATTGAGGCCGGACGAATCGCGGGCGTGCCGGGAGTCTGGGTGGGAAACGACAAGCTGGTGGCTATGGGTGTTCACCTCTCCCGCTGGGTAACGTCGCACGGCTTCGCTTTCAATGTGAACACGGACCTCCGCTACTTTGAATGGATTGTCCCTTGCGGGCTACCTGGCAAGGGGGTTACCTCACTCGAAAAATTGCTGGGCCGACCCGTGGAGATGAGAGCAGTGGTGGAGCGCGTCGTCGAGCACTTTGGCAAGGTGTTTGAACTGGAACTGGAAAGGTGCCGTAGAGACGTTCCGCTGGAACGTCTCGCGTTCTGAGACGGCCCACCGGGCCGCCTCTACATGAATGTCCCGTGAAACTCCGCCGGTCACAACTTCACGAGATCCACTACTACCTGCGCCTGAACCGGCGTGTGGACGAGCAACTGGCCACACTTTACCGCCAGGGCAAGGTGGTGGGTGGGGTCTATTCCAGCCTGGGCCAGGAGGCGATTTCTGTGGGCACCGCCTACGCACTGGAGAAGCAGGACGTGATCGGCCCGGTCATTCGGAACGTCGGCGCAATGCTGATGCGCGGCTACCGGCCGCGCGACCTGTTCCTGCAATACATGGGGCGCAAGGACGGCCCCACGGGTGGCCGAGACGCCAACACGCACTTCGGTGACGTCGAACGGGGCGTGATCGCGCCCATCAGCATGCTGGGCGAAACGGTGCCGGTGATGGCCGGAGTGGCGCTGGCGGCCAAGCTGCGCAAGGAGAAGCGTGTGGCCGTCACTTACGTGGGCGACGGCGCTACCAGTACCGGCCCTTTCCACGAGGGCGTGAACTTCGCGGCGGTGCAGAAGCTTCCACTGCTGATTATTGCGGAGAACAACGGCTGGGCCTACTCGACGCCAGTGGAGAAACAGATGGCCGTCCGGAATATCGCGGAGCGTGCCAAGGGCTACGGAATCCCCGCCACTATCGTGGACGGCAACGACGTGCTTGCAGTGTATAAGGCGACGCGAGCCGCAGCCGGGCGGGCGCGGCGGGGAGGTGGCCCGGCGCTTATCGAGTGCAAGACGATGCGCATGAGAGGCCACGCGGAGCACGACGACGCGCGCTACGTCCCGAAGGAAGTTCTGGACAGGTGGCGCAAGAAAGATCCCATCCTGCGCTTTGAAAAGTATCTGACGCAAAACAAGCTCATGACAGCAGAGGAGAAAGCCGCGATCGAAGCGCGCATCGAAAAGGAGATTCGCGAGGACGTGGCCTTTGCGGAGGCGAGCCCGTTTCCGCCACCCGAGGACGCCGCGCGGCCGGTTTGGGCCTAGAAAGCAGTAGGCAGAAGGCAGTAAGCAGGGGTAGCCACAGCGAGCGCCTCTCTCGCCGTGGGTTTCTTCCGGAGGTGGAAGGTGGGGACAGTTCTATCAATCGATCTAGCGTATACGAAAGTACGTGACTTCGGTGTGTGTCTGATCGAGGAACAGGGGGGCCGACCTTCGAAAGTAGAGTTCATCCCTCCAGAGAAGCTGATAACCAAACCACCTAAAGCAGAGCAATGCGCGCAAGCCATCCATACCTTTTGTTTGGAGCAGGGAATCACGATTGTTCTTCTAGACGGGCCGCAGGGCTGGAAGGCGCCGGACGACGGGCTTGAACACTGTCGAATCTGCGAAAGCAAGTTGAATACGCCAATGAAGACAGGAACTAAGGGAGAAGTAAAACCCCCCAGTTCCAAGCCCTTCGTAGCCTTTTCTATCGCTGTCTTTAAGCATTTGGTCAGCATGGGTGGAGTGCTTGTCTCAGACCGGTTGATTACGATGCCAGCGGACGGAGGGCTCTTGGTTGCCGAATCGTTCCCGAGCGCCGCATGGCGCAAGCTCTACGTTCTTCCACTTTCAGCTAAGCGCAGAACTGAGGACAATGACAAACGAGGTCGGCTTCACGTCCTCCAGAAGCTTTTCGGGTTTCATGTGGAGGGTTTCCCCACACATGATGAGTTAAGTGCACTGGTCGCGGGTATGGCTGGGCCAGCGATTCTAGCTGGTAACGCCTCGGGATACATCGCCGAAGGCGAGCCGCCGAGGAATGTCGATGGGGTGATCGTCGAAGGATTCATCATCAATCCGTGCTTCGAGCTGAAGACGACATGACGGCGCAGCGCACTGCCTACTGCTTTCTGCATTCTGCCTACTTCCAGATTACAGGGGACGACTGAGGCGCATGTCGAGAGCTCACACAACTCAAACCCCCCGTAAGGCCTCTGGGCTGGACGCCGCGACGCTGGAGCGGATGCTGTATTACCTGAAGCTCACCCGCGAGGCGGAGTGGAGGATTGAACACATCCTCTATCGGCAGGGGAAGATTGTGGGAGGAGTCTACGTCGGCCGCGGCCAGGAAGCGATCACCGTGGGCGCGACGCTCCAGCTTACACAGGGCGATGTTGTGGCGCCCACCCACCGTGATTTCGCCGCTTTCGTGATTCGCGGCTTTTCGCTCCGGGAGATCTTCTGCAACTGGTTGGGTCGAGCCAATGGTCCCACGCACGGCCGCGACGCTTCGCTGCATTTTGGCGACATGAAACGCGGGGTGGTGGGCATCATCTCGCACCTGGGTAGCTGGTGCCCCGTTGCCTGCGGGGTGGCCATGGCGCTCAAGCGGCGTGACCAGGGGAATGTGGTGGTCGTCTTCTTTGGTGAAGGAACTTCCAGCGAGGGAGACGTCCACGAAGCCATGAACCTGGCCTCAGTCATGAAGCTCCCGGTTATTTTCGTCTGCAATAACAACGGCTACGCTTACTCAACACCCCCGGAAAAAGAATATGCGATAAAGGATCTCTCCCTGCGTGCGAAGGCCTACGCAATGCCAGGCGTGACGGTGGATGGCAACGACGTCCTCACCGTTTATCACGCGGTCGCCAAGGCCATCAAGTTGGCGCGCGAAGGTCGCGGGCCGAGCCTCGTCGAGTGCAAGACGTTTCGCATGACAGGCCACGCGGCTCACGACGCGGTCGAGTATGTGCCCAAAGAACTTTTCAAAGCGTGGGCCAGGAAAGATCCCATCGAGCGATTCCAAAAACATTTGTTGGAGAAGAAGCACATTACGCCGCAACGCGTCAAGGAGATCGAGGCGGCCATTCAAAGAGAGGTCGATGACGCGGTGGCGTTCGCCGAAGCAAGCCCGCTGCCCGAGGCGCACGTGGCCCTCGGAGGGGTTTATTGCGACGACCGTTGCTGGTGGAAGCCAGCGACGGATTGAGTGATTGAGCCATTGGGCCATTGACGATTTCGAAAGGCGAAGCACCGCGACCCAAAATGCATGACTCAATCGCACAATCACCCGATGACTCAATGTTGAAGTTGAGGTTGTAACATGCCCGTACTGACCTACCTTGAGGCTATCCGGCAAGGCATCTGGGAGGAGATGGAGCGCGACCCTTCCGTGTTTCTCCTGGGCGAAGATATCGGCGTCTATGGCGGCGCGTTCAAGGTGACCGCCGGAATGCTGGAGAAGTTCGGCGAAGAGCGCGTCATCGACACCCCGATCTCCGAGTCGGCGATTGTGGGGGCGGCGGTGGGCGCGGCGCTCGCGGGCATGCGCCCCGTGGCCGAAATGCAGTTCATGGATTTCATCGCCTGTGGCTTCGACCAAATCGTAAACATGGCCGCCAAGATTCACTATCGCTGGGGGCCGTCGGTGCCCATCGTCATCCGGGGGCCGTCGGGAGCGGGCGTGCACGGAGGCCCTTTCCATTCCCAGTCCAACGAAATGTGGTTTGTGCACACCCCGGGGCTGAAAGTGGTCATCCCCGCCACGGCCCACGACGCCAAGGGCCTCATCAAGGCTGCGATCCGAGACGACAACCCGGTGATTTTCTTCGAGCACAAGTTCCTCTATCGCCGCATCAAGGACGAGGTGCCGGCCGAAGATTACGTGGTGCCGCTGGGCAAGGCGGCGGTGCGGCGCGAGGGGACGGACATCTCCGTCATCACTTACGGCGCGATGGTCTGGACGGCGCTGGAGGCCGCGAACCAACTCGATGAGGAAGGCATCTCCCTGGAGGTCGTTGACCTGCGCACCCTGTTGCCCTACGATGAAGCGACGGTGCTCGCCAGCGTGCGCAAGTGCAGCAAGGTTATCCTGCTCCACGAGGACACTCGCACCGGCGGCATGGCCGGCGAGCTGGCGGCCCTCATTGCGGAGAAGGCTTTCGCGGATCTGGACGGCCCCATCGTGCGCGTCACCGCGCCGGATACTCCCGTGCCCTTTTCGCCGCCGCTCGAGGAGTACTTCCTGCCGAATGTGCAGAAGGTTGTGGAAGCGGCGCGAAAGCTAGCGCGCTACTAAGAGAAGTCAACAGTTGAAAGTCGAAGGTCGAAAGTCGAAGGTCGAAAGTCAAAACATCGAAGTCCCCCGCCGTAAGAAACGGAACAAACGTGAATGTGACTCACGGAGGCGAGGAGCACGCAACGTTTCACAGATCTGAAGGTGTGGCAGCGCAGTCACGCTCTGGTGCTGGAGGTCTACCGGCTCAGCTCAAACTTCCCTCGCGACGAACGCTTTGGTTTGACTTCCCAGCTCAGGAGGGCTGCGGCTTCAGTCCCGACCAATATCGCGGAGGGATCCAAACGACGGGGCAGCCAAGAGTACGCTCGTTTTCTCAACATTGCGGAAGGATCTTTAGCAGAAACTGAATACCTCACGGTACTCAGTCGTGATTTGGGTTATCTGACGCCAGAGGCAGCCAAGAAGCCTCTGGCGGAAATTTCGGAGGTCGCACGAATGTTGCATGCCTTGCGCGAGAAGGTCGAGCTTGCTGGAGCGGCGTGAGCAAGGCTTCAACTCTTTTCACTTTCGACCTTCGACTGTTGACTTTTGACTGAGGTAAGGAGTTCCCATGCCCACGAACGTCATCATGCCCCAGATGGGAGAGAGCGTTGCGGAAGGGACCATTACCAAGTGGTTCAAGAAGGCGGGCGACCGCGTCGAGCGTGACGAGGCGCTGTTTGAAATCTCCACCGATAAAGTGGACGCGGAAATCCCCTCGCCGGCGGCCGGGGTGTTAGCCAAGATCCTGGTCAAAGAAGCCGAGACCGTCGCGGTGAACACCGTGGTGGCGGTGATTGATGGCGAGGGAGCCGCCGTGGAGGCGACCCCGCTGAAAGCAGAAGCTCCCGCGCCGGCGCCAGCCGCCGCAGCTCCGGCGGCCCCGCCATTATCCGCTCCACCTACCGCCATTGGCGCCCCCTCGATTCCCAGCGTGCCGGCGAGCATTCGCACCTCACCTCTGGTGCGGCGAATCGCTCAGGAGCACCGCGTGGATCTTAGCCTGGTCAAGGGGACCGGCCTGGGCGGGCGCGTCAGCAAGAAGGATATTCTGGCCTATCTTGCGCAGCCCGGCGCCGCGGCTGCCGCTGCACCCCACCCCCCCGCTGCCCCGGTGCCTTCGCCCGCGCCCTTGGCTGGCGCGCCGCCGGCGATAACCTTCACCGGCCCCACACATGTTGTTCCTATGACACCCATGCGGCAGAAGATCGCCGAGCATATGGTGCTCAGCAAGAGAACCTCCGCCCACGTCACCTCGGTGTTTGAAGTCGAGATGACCAAGGTCGCCGAGGTGCGAGCGCGCTGTGAGCAGGAGTTTGAGCAGCGGAACAACGTCAAGCTCACCTACACCTCATTCTTCGTGCGGGCTGCGGTGGAGGCCATCAAGCAGTTCCCCATCGTCAACTCCTCGGTGGAAGGCACCAACATCATCTACAAGCGGGACGTGAACATGGGGATTGCGGTGGCGCTTGAAACCGGCCTGATCGTCCCCGTCATCAAGCGCGCCGATGAGAAGGACTTCCTGGGGATTGCGCGTGCCATTCAAGACCTGGCGGAGCGGGCCCGGACCAAACGCTTGAGCGTGGATGACGTGCAGGGAGGGACCTTCACCATCACCAACCCCGGGAGTTTCGGCGGGGTGTTCGGCATGCCCATCATCAACCAGCCCCAGGTGGCCATCCTCGGCGTGGGAGTGATCGAAAAGCGTCCGGTGGTTCGCAACGACGCCATCGCCATCCGGCCCATGGTTTACCTGTCGCTTTCCTATGACCACCGCATCATCGATGGCGCAGTGGCGGAACAGTTCATGGGGCAAATCAAGAGGATACTGGAAAACTGGGAAGAGCCAGTGCTGTGAGAACGCTGCTGGAGCAGCCGCCACGGTGGGCTGTGCGCCTGCAAACCCGCCAAGCGTGACCCCTCAGGGCGCCACACTCGGAAGCCTGTCCAGGAGGTTCTCCACGTCCTCGAGGCAGGCGTTGGGATCAACCCCTTTTGCTTTAAGGTTCGGCAGGAACTGCGCCAGGCTCATAGCGAAGAGGCGCTTGGCTTGTTCCCGTTGGCCAAGCGCCGCGTATTCGCTGACGAGGGTTTGTAAGAGTCCCAGGGTTCGACCTTTCTCGTGAGACCACTTGCCAAGGTTCTGCTTCAGGACGCTGGCCAGGTAGAGGGCGTAATGCCCAGTCTGGTCGGTGTACTGGCCGTTGACATAGCCATAGATGGAAAGAATATCCGCCGCATCGGCGTGGAAACCGCACAGGGTGTTTTGCGGCCGATGCGCGAGGATCTCCCAGGCGGGGTCCTTATCAAGCTTCCGCAGCTCCAGACCTTCAAAGGGCAAGCCGGCGAGCCCCTCGATCCGCCCGAGCGGCTTGACAGAATCGTCTCCTAACTCCACGGCGGTGGCGGTGGTGCAGCAACGGTCGCCCCCCGAATACTGCCCAATCACCATATCGAGGCGCCCGGTCCCTGTCAGGTTGCGTGTGTAAACGGGCCGCCGGCCGCTTCCTGGAACGGGTAAACCATTCCGGCCTGCAAAATCATAGAGCGTGGTCCAGGAATCCTTCGAGCCTTCCAGGGTTTCCAGTTTGAAGACCGGCTGGTTGTCGCGGTTGTAAATGACGAAGCGGCCTGGAGCAAAGATCAGGGGGGCGGGACTTTGCCGATAAAGGCCGGCGCGGTAGTTGCGGTCCAGTCGGAAGGTCTTCACCCTCTCGTAGCCTGCGATGTCGGGCACCTGCCCGCGAATCCCCGTCAGAATGAACTCTTCCGCAGAGGACGCCACTTCCTGCAAGCTGGCCGGCTGCCACTTGCGCTGGATGGCCAGAATGGTCAAGACCACCACAACGGCCAGCGCGATGGAGATAACGTTTTCGCCCTTTTGCATGTCGCCTCGGCGATTCACCCTTCCCGGCGGGTGAGGGAACCGCCGTTGGGGACTGCCCAATCTATTTAATCACTTCTCTGGGAGATTGTCATGAACGCGGGCAAGCAGATGTTTGGCGAAGGTTCTGAAAAACTCAGTTTTGACCGCGGCGGAACGAGTCCAGGGTCCAGAGGTCCTCTTGTTCGTGATGACGAAGGATGTACACGCCCCCGTCATCGGCGCGTACCTTGAAGCAATGGTAGCCAACACCATACCACTGATCGAGGACTTCCTTCACCTCGTAGGTTCGTGAGTCGAGGGCCTGGGGAGTGAAGCGGAGAGGCCGCTCATCGGCTTTGTAGCCGGCATAACATTCCACTTTGAGAATCAAACTCATGGTATTTCACTGAATAAGGTGCACGGTCTCACCTCGAGTTAATGAGCCGGCGCCTTACAAGCAAGGATATCTTCAAACCAGGTGGTAAGTCACGGGCTGGCTGCACACGGGCGGCATTTGGGCGAAGCTGGTTGGGTTCGAGACTAAGCATACACGGCTTTGATGAAGAGAATTGTGATTATCAATACACATCAATTCGGGAACAACAAAGGAGTATTTGCCGCACGGCTCCAGCGAAGTATAGATACTCTTAGTGCTTTGGATCTAGTTGGTTATAGAACTTTCAGGGAATCAATGAAATTTTCGCTTGACACCCGGGATTGAGAATATCAAAATGTGAATATACATTCACACACGAGGTCCACGTGGCAACGCAAAAACTCGAAACTGGAGTCCGGCGTGAGCAAATCGTGCAAGCTGCCTTGAACATTGTTGCCACCCAGGGGCTCCGCAAGCTCAGCGTGGCGGGCATTGCCCGGCGCATCGGCCTTGTCCCTTCGGCGATCTATCGGCACTTCCAGAGTAAGGACGATGTGCTGGACGCCGCCATCGATCAGTTCGGCGAGCAATTCCTGGTTAATACCTGCTCGCTGGGTGAAGAGACTCCCGACCCGCTGGAGTGTCTGCGCAGTCTGTTGAGGCGGCATGTGCAGATGGTTCGTGAGAACCAGCTTCTGGCGATGCCACGCTTCCTTTTCGCGGATGATGTTCACAGCGGCCCCCCGGAAAGAAAAGCCAAAGTGCTGATGATCATCCGAAGGTATCTCGCGCGTGTGGGCGAGATGGTCCAGCAAGGCCAGGGCGCCGGGAGGATCCGGGCGGATATCGATGCTGGCACGATTGCCTTGATGCTCCTGGGAATCACTCAGCAAACGGGCTTCCTCTGGCTGATGAGTGACGGCATGTTTGATGTGACAAAGCACGCCGAGAGAGCCTGGAAGATTTTCAGCGAGGCCATCAAGGCGAAATAGTTTTTGGCCTCGCAAGTGAACCAGCATTCACCCGGGGGTGAGCGCTATGCAGAACAAGAAGCGGTTGATGATCTTGGCTGGGGCGGTCGCGGTCGTCGTCCTATCGCTCTTTTTATACGCCCGCAGCAAGTCCAATCGCGAAGCGAAGGTGATTCGCGTTTCGGGGAACATCGAGGTCACCGAAGCCGAGTTGAGCTTCAAGATTCCCGGCCGCGTGGAAGAGCGTGCAGTCACGGAAGGTGAGACGGTCAAAGCCGGGCAGAAGGTAGCGCGTCTCGACAGCGTGGAACTGGCTCAGGAAGTAGCTCTGCGCCGGGCGGAGGTGCGGGCCGCCGAAGCGGCACTGGCGGAGCTGGAGGCAGGGTCGCGGCCCGAGGAGATTGCCCAGGCCGAGGCCGCCGCGCAGAACGCCCAGGCGCACCTCGACGAAATGCTGGCCGGCTCGAGGTCGCAAGAAATAGCGGCGGCGGAAGCAGCGCTGGAAAGGGCGAAGGCAGAGACCAAACGCGCTCAGGCGGACTACGAACGCTATGCAGGTCTCTTCAAGAAAGAGATCGTCTCTGCCCAGCAGTTCGACGCCGCGCGGACAACGGCCGAGACGGCAGTGGCCCGGGAGCGCGAGGCCGAGGAACATTTGAAACTGGTGAAAGAAGGTCCCCGCAAGGAGCAAATTGCGCAAGTCCGCGCCGGGCTGGCGGAAGCCAAGATGCGCTACGCCCTCGTCAAGGAGGGCCCGCGCCGGGAGACCATCGACCAGGCTCGTGCCCACCTGCAACAGGCCGGGGAAATGCTGGCCCTGGCTGAAACCCGGCTAGGCTATGCGATCCTCGTCTCGCCTCTTACCGGCGTGGTTCTCTCCAAGAACGTGGAGCCGGGGGAATACGTCGCCGCGGGAACGCCTGTGGTCACCGTCGGGAACCTCCAGGATATCTGGGTGCGCGCCTACATCGAGGAAACCGACCTGGGAAAGGTCATGCTGGGTCAGAGGGTGCGCGTGAAAACGGACAGTTACCCTGAAAAGAGCTATGAGGGACGCGTGTCTTTCATCTCCTCGGAGGCGGAGTTTACTCCCAAGAATGTTCAAACGCAGAAAGAGCGAGTGAAATTGGTCTATCGCATCAAGGTGACCATCTCAAATCCCAACCTGGAACTGAAGCCGGCGATGCCCGCGGACGCGGAAATCCTGCTTTCGGGCAATTCGTAGGGGAGGGCTTTGCCCTCCCGCGGGCGGGCAGAGCCCGCCGCTACTCGAGCAGTAAGGGGCGCGCTGCAAGGGTTGTCAGAGGAAGAGGACAATGGACGCAATCAAAACCGCCAACCTCACCAAAAAGTTTGACGAACTGAAGGCGGTTGATGGTCTGACCCTCAGCGTGACGGAGGGTGAGATCTTCGGCCTCGTCGGTCCGGACGGCGCCGGCAAGACCACCACCATGCGGCTGCTCACCGGAGTGATGGATCCCACCTCCGGCGACGCCTGGGTGATGGGCAAGCACGTCGTGCGCGAGGCAGAGGCCATCAAGGAAGAGATCGGATACATGAGCCAGCGCTTCGGGCTTTACGCGGACTTGACCGTCGAGGAGAACATCCATTTCTACGCTGATATCTACGGCGTGCCGCGGTTGGGCCGGGAGAAGAAAATCGCGCGTCTGCTTTCTTTCAGTAACCTGACTCCCTTCAAGAAGCGCCTGGCGGGGAACCTCTCGGGCGGCATGAAGCAGAAGCTGGGGCTGGCCTGCGCGCTCATCCATATACCCAGAGTCCTTTTCCTGGACGAGCCGACCAACGGCGTCGATCCCGTCTCGCGTCGGGACTTCTGGCGCATCCTTTACCAACTGCTGCGCGAAAAGGTGACGATCTTCGTCTCGACCGCTTACCTTGACGAAGCCGAGCGCTGCAACCGGATTGCCCTGATGCATAAAGGGAAGCTCCTAGCCTGCGACGCTCCGGATGAAGTGAAAAAGCTGATGCGAGGAACCATCATCGAGATTCGGTCCGTAGACCCGCGCCGGGCCACAGCTCTGCTCCGCGAGCATTTCCCCGCAGGCTCGGTAGGCCTTTTCGGTGACCGCGTTCATGTGGTCACAGAAGAACCTGGGAAAACAATTTCGGCGGCGCAGAAGCTACTCGCGCAGCAGAGCCTTGCCGTCAGTGGTATCCGGGCCATCGAACCCTCACTCGAAGATGTTTTCGTCTCGGTGCTCGCTGGCGAAAGAAGTGGAGTTGGGCATGAATCCCCGTGAAAACGGGAAGGCGGTGGTGGTGGAGGGCTTGGAGAAGCGCTTCGGCCGCTTTGTCGCCGTGAACCGCGTCAGCTTCGAGGTCTCGAAAGGCGAGATCTTCGGCTTCCTCGGCCCTAACGGAGCAGGCAAGTCCACCACCATCCGGATGCTCTGCGGCATTCTCGCGCCGTCTGGCGGCAAGGGGACGGTGGCGGGATTGGATGTCCGCACGGAAGCCGAGAAGATCAAGAACCACATCGGCTACATGAGCCAGAAGTTCTCACTTTACGAGGATCTGACGGTCGAGGAGAACATCGACTTCTACAGCGGCATCTACCGCATTGCCCCGAAAAAACGACAGGAACGCAAGCAATGGGTGCTGGAAATGGCCGGCCTCCAGGAACACCGGCACTCCCGAACGTCCATCCTCTCGGGCGGCTGGAAGCAGCGGCTGGCGTTGGGATGCGCCATCCTCCACGAGCCGCCCATTATTTTCCTCGACGAACCCACCTCCGGGGTCGATCCCATCAGCCGCCGCCAATTCTGGGATCTCATTTACGAACTCGCAGGCAAGGGCGTCACGGTTTTTGTCACCACCCATTACATGGACGAGGCGGAGTACTGCGACCGGATTGCGCTTATCTATCGCGGCGAACTCATCGCCATCGGAGCGCCGGGAGTCCTCAAGACCCGCCTGATGCAGGACGAGGTCTTAGAGGTCCTCTGCGACCGCCCGCAGGACGCCATGGGAGAAATTGAAAAGATGGCGGGAATCAAAGATGTCGCGTTGTTCGGCAAGGGGCTGCACGTGGTTGCCGCGGATGGTGAAACAGCCGCCGCCGAAGTCACCAGCCTGCTGGGGAAGAAAGGCTACCCACTCGAGCGAATCGAGAAGATTGTCCCCTCATTGGAGGACGTGTTTGTTTCACTGATTGAAGCTCGCGACCGCGCGGAGAAAGCCCAACAGGCGGTGCAAGGATGAAGCCCCTTCGAGTCTGGGCGATTGCCCGCAAGGAATTCATTCACATCCTCCGTGATCCCCGGAGCCTCGGGATGGGTATCGCTATTCCGATGCTGCTGCTGATGCTTTACGGATATGCCTTGACGCTCGATGTGGATAACGTGCCGCTGGTCGTCTGGGACCAGAGTGAATCCCAAGCCAGCCGGGAATTCATCAGCCGGTTCGACGGTTCTCGTTACTTCTCGGTGCGGGGCTATGTGCGCAACTACCGAGAGTTGGAACAGGCCATCGATTCCGCCCAGGCGCTCGTTGCCCTCATTATCCCAAGAGGCTTCGCGGGCCGCATCGAATCCGGGCGACCGGCCTCGGCCCAACTCATCGTGGATGGAAGCGACTCCAATACCGCCACGCTCGCCGTGAGTTACGCCGAGGTGGTGGCGCTGACCTATTCACAGGGGATAGCCCTCCAGCAGATTCAACGGAAGGGAGGCCGCGCGCTCCGCTCGCCGCTCGAACTCCGGCCCCGAGTTTGGTTCAACACTGACCTGGAATCGAGGAACTACATCATCCCCGGTCTGATCGCCGTCATCATGATGGTCATCGCCGCGATGTTGACTTCGCTGACGGTGGCTCGTGAATGGGAACGGGGAACCATGGAACAACTCATCTCGACGCCCGTCAAGCGCCGGGAATTGATTCTCGGGAAGCTCCTGCCTTACTTCTCCATCGGCCTCGTGGACGTCATGCTGGCCGTGCTGGTGGGTGAGTTCCTGTTTCGAGTTCCCCTGCGCGGCAGCGTAGCCCTCCTCTTCGCCTGCGCGGCGGTCTTCCTGGCAGGGACCATGTCGCTGGGCATCCTCATCAGCATCGTGACCAAGAACCAGCTACTGGCGAATCAGTTGGCAATGGTGGTGACGTTTGTTCCGTCGCTTTTGCTCTCCGGTTTCGTGTTTGCGATCAGCAACATGCCGGGACCGCTCCAGCTGATTACGTACGTGATCCCGGCGAGGTACTTCATAACCCTGCTAAAAGCCATTTACCTGAAAGGTGTGGGGCTGGAGATTTTGGTGGGCGAGGCAGCCCTCTTGACTGTCTTTGGCGCGGCCATGGTGTTTCTGGCCAACGTAACGTTCAAGAAGAAGCTGGTATAACCATGCGGGAACGCATCAAGCACATGCTAATTAAAGAGTTCATCCAGGTCTTTCGCGACCCGCGGATGAAGGCGGTCATTTTCGTGGCACCCGTCTTGCAGTGTCTGGTATTCGGCTATGCAGTGACGACTGACGTCCGGCACGTCTCAACCGCGGTGTATGACCTTGATAATAGTGTGGCCAGCCGCGAACTCATCAGCCGGTTTGCAAACACGGGACACTTCGACATCGTGGAGTACGTCTCCAATGAATCCCGCGCCCGGCTGTTGCTCGACCGGGGCAAGGTCCGGGCCGTGCTTCGCATGAACAAAGGCTTCGAGGATGCTTTGCGGTCCGGACGGACCGCGCAGCTCCAGATCATCCTGGATGGCACCGACTCGAACACCGCCGGGATCGTGATCGGTTATAGCACCAGGATCGCGGGGGAGTTCTCGCAAGAGGTTTTGAATGCCCAGCTTCACCGTCTCAGGGGCAACACCCAGCAACCCGGTCAAGTGCAGCTTGAGACGCGCGCCTGGTTCAATGAGAACCTCGAAAGCCGCAACTTCTATGTGCCGGGCGTGATCGCGATGATCGTGACTCTGGTCACCCTTCTCCTGACCAGCATGGCCGTGGTGCGCGAGAAAGAGATCGGCACGATGGAACAGATTATGGTCACCCCGATTACCCCGACGGAGTTCATCCTCGGCAAGACGGTGCCTTTTGCCCTCTTCAGTTTCGCCGACGTGATTGTGATTACCGTGGTTGGTGTGTTTTGGTTCAGCGTGCCGGTCCGGGGCAATCTGCTGGTGCTTTTCCTCGCCACGGCCCTCTACCTGATGACCACGCTGGGCGTGGGCCTTGTGATCTCAACGGTCAGCCAAACCCAACAGCAGGCCATGATGAGCACCTTTTTCTTCGTCATGCCCGCCGTGCTGCTTTCGGGTTTTATGTTCCCCATCGCCAATATGCCGAAGGTCGTCCAGTGGCTCACCTACCTCAATCCGTTCCGGTACTTCCTGGTGATCATCCGCGGGGTTTTCCTCAAGGGCGTGGGCGTCGATATCCTCTGGCCGCAGTTTCTCGCCCTAGCTTTGATGGGGGTGGTTACACTGGGGCTGGCAGCGAGACGATTCCGGAAGACGTTGGCGTGATTTCGGGGTGAGGCGTTCGGCATGGGGGATTGGAAGGCAGTAGGCAGAAAGCAGTATGCAGCAAGCAGAAAGCAGTAGGGAACGCTCAGCCAGGATGAAATAGCGTTTTCAATTCATCTCGGTTCATCTTCAGGAAGAACGCGCCGTCGGGAAGTGGGCGCTCGGGAACTCGGGACTAGTAGGATGCTGAAAAGGTCGTTTCGCAGGTCCGGAACAGCGGGGCTTCAGAGCTGCCGAAGAAGCAAGACAAAAAATAATTCCTTTGTTTTTCTTTCCCGCGGTCCACGGCGGGGTTCCCGATCAAGAGCATCAGGACAGGTCCCACCCTGTCCTTACGCGGTTGCTGGAAAGGGTTTTTCAGCCTCCTGCCAGGGGCAAGGGATCCGTGGGTAAAGCAGAAGCACCTGCCCAGTTGTAGCGGCGCTCAGAACCTGCCCAACACCGCACTTCTTACACTGTCCGAGTAATAATTGCGTCAGAGCCGCTTCGTCGCCTCCGGCTCGTCCCACAGCATCCTATGCATTTTCAGTAAGATAGATTCTGAAGATCCTGGCAGCATTTGTGCTCTTATGGCGTGCGGGTCCGCCTTGCCCTGCCTCGGCGGCGAGCCCACTCCGAAGCCACAAAGGAGAAAGCCATGATCACCGACCACGTCCCAGAACAGGAACCGCTCCCCATCGAGCCGCTGGGAGACTCCAGCCACACCTTCAAGATTGCACTGCTCTTTGTTCTTTTCGCGGCTCTTGCCATCGGCGAGTTATACACGCTTCACAAGATCAGCTCCCTCAAGGACTCGCTTGAGGCCCAGCAGGCCCAAACGCGCAAGGAACTGAATGCCCAGTTTCAGGACCAGCTCTCCGGCCGGCTGACCGCCCTCGAGCGCATGAATGCCCAACAGCTTGAAGCGGTCAAGCAGGAGCTGGATGCCGCCGCGAAACGCACGGGCAAAACGGGCAGCGAACTGAAACGCGCCCGCGCCCTGGTGGCGAAGCTGCAAAGCGAGCAGCAGCAACAGGCTGAGAAGTTGCAAGAGGAGATCGCGCAGAAGGCGGACGCACAGCAGCTCGGGGCGCTCACCCAGGACGTTTCCGCCCAGCGCTCGGACCTGGACCGCACCAAGAAATCGCTGGACTCCATGCGTTCCGACCTGGGGATGACGCGCAGCGAGTTCGGTACCTTGATCGCCCGCAACCACGACGAGATCGAACAACTGCGCAAGATGGGCGAACGCGATTATTTCGAGTTCACGCTGGACCGCAACAGCCCCCAGCGCGTCGCCAACGTCGGCTTGATCCTGAAAAAGACTAACCTGAAACGGCACCGCTTCAACCTGGTTGTGAACGTAGATGACATGGAAGTGGAGAAGAAGGACCGCACCATCAACGAGCCGATCTTCTTTTACGTTAACGGCTCAAAAAAGCCCTATGAGTTGGTCGTAAATCGTGTACAATCCAACCAGGTGAAGGGGTACATCAGTACCCCGAGGGGTGCCACGGAAGTGGCAGCGCGTTCGGAGGGAACTCGCTGAGCCAAGTTTGATGGGACCCGGCCCCGCCCCGCGCGGGGTCGGGTTCACACCATCCCGGCACTCGCAAGCTTGCATCGTCAATCAAGCTGGACAAAGCGCCAGGGTCCGGCCATGAAGTTAAGGGAGGTTAAGTCATGGTCAAGCGCGCTTTGCTGCCCGTTTTCCTCGCGGTTCTTTCCTCGCCGCTAATCCTTGCGGAGTCGTTGCCGAGGGGGGAGAAGGTCTCCGTCCCCGCCGGCACGACGCTCCATTCCCGGCTCGCCCAGACTCTCAACACCAAGTTGAATTTCCAGGGTGATTCTTTCACGGCCACCATCACCGAGCCCCTGATCATGGAGGGGCGCGACGTGATCCCCGTGGGCAGCATCCTGGAGGGGCGAATCGCGCGTCTGGAGCGGCCCGGACGCGTCAAGGGCGTGGGCCAGATGCGGCTCACCGCAGAGAAGATATCGTTCCCGGATGGCCGCAGCTTCCCCTTGAGCGCTATCCTGGTGACGGCTTACGGCGCCGAAAAGGCCAGAGTAGTGGGCACGGAAGGAACCGTGAAAGGCCCCAGCTCCCGCCTCCAGGACGTGGAAGAGATCGGCGGCGGCACGGTGTTGGGGGGAATCATGGGTCTTTTGTTCCATCACCCCCTGCTGGGCGCGACGGTGGGCGGCACGGCAGGGTTTGTCGACCGCCTGCGTCGGCGCGGGAAGCAACTCACCATTCCCTCCGGCACCCAGCTCAACTACCAGTTGACCCGGGCGCTGGAGATCTATCGCGAGTACCCGCAAGACGCCGTTTCGCATCGAGTTACGGGATCGGGCCACTGAAATCCTCCGCCCGGGCCCCCAGCTTGATCTCGGACTCGCAAGGGGGGCCCCTGCCGCGGGGGGTGTGTCTCACTTGACTGCCGGTGCAGAGATATCCGCCCGGCTTTCGTGCGGCCCACCGGTGCCTGTCCGCGCGAAGGGCCTTAAAAGAGGACGCGCCAAGCCTGCCTTTAGCTCCCGCCGAACCTCACGCATAGCGAAGCCAGCGGAACAATTCCACCAGCGAAGGCCGCTTCCCATACATCAGGATGCCCACGCGATAGATCTTGGCTGAGAACTTAACCAGGACCAGGGTAGTCAGGACCTGGATCGCAATCGACAGCAGGATCTGCCAGAAGGGTGGTGTCTGAATGGTGATTCTCAAAACCATGAGGATGGGCGCGAAGAAGGGAATCATGGAAAGCACGATTGAGGTGGTGGAATTCGAATCGCGCAGGATGACGTTGAACATGATGAAACTGGCGACGATCAGGAGGGTGAGCGGGGTCGATATCTGCTGCCCTTCTTGCTCGTCGGAGACGATTGCGCCGACCGCGGCATAAAGCGAGGCGTAGAGGAAATACCCGCTCAGGAAAAAGACCAGCGTGTAAATCAACACCGAAACCGGCAGATGGATTTGCGGTGCCGAGGCATTGGGGAGAAAGGCGCGCGCCATGGCCGCACCGTACCCGGCCAAAAGCCCTCCCGTGATTGTCCAGATGAGGAACTGCGTGAAGCCCACGGCAGCCACGCCCAGGATTTTTCCCATCAGGAGCTGGAAGGATTGCACGGACGAAACGAGGATCTCGATCACGCGCGTGGATTTCTCTTCGAGGACGGCGCGCATGGTGGCGATGCCATAAACCAACAAGCTGATGTACAACAGCATGCCGATAATGATGGCGGTCAGGAAGGTTTGGCCGCGCTCTTCCGTTTCTCCGAGTCTGGTCACTTTCACCACTTTCAGGTCCACGCCCCGCACCACCGCGCGGGCGTTCGCGAGGTGCAGTCCACGCGCGCTAAGGCGCCGCGCAATCACCGCGTCACTAATCGCCTGGTTAAGCGTAGCCGTGAGGCGCATATCACCCGGATTCATAGTGTGGAATTCCGCCGCTTTCCCCTCCAGGACGTCTTTGGGGAGCACCAGGTAACCGTCCAGTCGCTTCTGCCGGACGTCCTCCGCCAACTGCGCGCGGGTTTTCGGCCCCAGATTGGCCGGCTCGATGGTTCGCACCACCTGGAAAGGTGGCAGGCCATTGGGCAACTTCTCCTTTGCTTCCGGGGCGATGGAGGTGGCGAGACCGCCGACCTCGTCCAGGACCGCGATTGCCAGCGTGTAGTCGCCCTGGCGGGTGGCCATGAAGATCGAGAAGGCAAAGATTCCGACACTGAACAGCGGCAGGCCGATGGTGGTGAGGATGAAGGTCTTGGTCCACACCCGAGTCACATACTCGCGTTTGATGATGAGCCAGAGTTTACGCATGGCCACCCGCCACTTTCTCGATGAAGATATCGTTCAAGGGCGGCTCGATCAGCTCGAACCGGGTGATGCGCGCGCCATCCTCCACCGCCCGCTTCAGGATCTCCTGCGGGTCCGCTCCGGGCTTGAGCTTGGCCTCTACCACCGCCCCGAAACGGTTCACCGTCTCAATCAGCGCCGGCTGTTCCAGGAAATTCCCGTCGCCGGAGTATTCAATCCGCAGGGTGTTCTTTCCGTAGGATTGCTTGATGGCCCGCAGGTCCCCGGCGAGGATGTTGCGCCCTTTGTCGATCAGGCAAATGGCGTCGCACATCACCTCCACCTGCTCCATGCGGTGGGTGGAAAGGATGACCGTCGCTCCTTGCTCCCGCAGCTCCAGGATGATGTCTTTCACCAGGCTGGCGTTCACGGGGTCGAGGCCGGTAAACGGCTCATCGAGGATGAGGATGGGCGGCCGGTGCAGCACCGCCGCGATGAACTGCACCTTTTGCTGCATCCCCTTGGAAAGATCCTTCACTTTCTTCTCCGACCATTCCTTGAGCTCCAGCCGCTCCAGCCAGGCGCGGGCGCGCCGGTCGGCTTCCACTTCCGGGAGACCCTTGAGGGCGGCAAGAAAGACCAGGACCTTGCGCACACGCATGTTGGGATAAAGGCCCCGCTCTTCGGGGAGATAACCGATCAATTCCTGGGTGCGGCCGCTGGGAGACTGGCCCAGGAGGTGAATCGAACCTTCGTCGGGGATGAGGACGCGCATGACCATGCGCAGCGTAGTGGTCTTCCCGGCGCCATTGGGCCCCAGCAGTCCGAAGATCGCCCCTTGCCTGACGCGCAAGCTGAGGTCGCTGACCGCGGTCAGGGAATCAAAGCGCTTGGTCACACCCTCCAGAACGATTGCATCCATGCGTGACCTCTGGCGGTCAATAATATAGGTTGACGGTTTGGGACGCTACGCCGATTTCAGGATCATCCACTGAGCGTGGGGTAGGGCTGAGCCCGGGATTTGTTATTTCACCGCGCGCACGGTGACGCTGGCAAAACCATAGTCGGGTCCGCACAGGTAGTCGTAGACCACCTCTTTCAGCACGCTCACCTGGCTAAACCCCGCCTTTCGCATGATGCCCAGGTAGACTTCCTTATCGAGCGCGCCTGCCGTGCAGCCCGCCCAGGCTTCCATGTCCGCGCGGATGGATGGGGGAACGTTCCCGATCGAGACGATGTCGGAAACGGTGATGGCGCCGCCGGGTTTCAAGACCCGGAAGGCTTCCGCAAACACTTTGGACTTGTCCGGAGCAAGGTTGATGACGCAGTTGGAGATGATGCGGTCCACGGCGGCGGATTCGACGGGCAGATTTTCAATCTCGCCTTTGCGGAACTCGACGTTTGTAAAACCGCCCCGTTTGGCGTTCTCGCGAGCCTTCGCTAACATCTGGTCGGTCATGTCCACGCCGATCACGTAGCCTTGAGGCCCCACGCGCCGCGCCGCCAGGAAACAGTCAACTCCCGCGCCGCTGCCCAAATCGAGCACCGTCTGACGGGGTTGAAGATCAGCGTCGGCCGTGGGATCGCCACAGCCCAGGCCAAGGTCGGCGCCTTCGGGCAGCCTCGCAAGTTCTTCCGCGCTGTACCCCTGAGACATGGTCGCGATGTTATAAAGGTTTTCCGGCGCGGCCTTGGCGGAGTTGCAGCAACTCTTGATTTCACCTCGGGCGATGGCGGCGTATTTTTCCTCCACCGCCTTCTTGATTGTCTTTTCGTCAGCCTGTCGTGTTTCGTTTGCCATTCGTTTTCCTCTTTTCTTTGCAGCCGCTGCGTCGAGCGCTGGCTCGCCACTTGCCTCACAGGCTTCTCTGGGCGACGGCCGAGCCGATCCTGGGAACCAGCCCGATGCAACACAAGCCATCGCGCCGCAGCTTCAATCGCCGGCTGGCGCGGCGCTCGTCCTGAAGGAAATCCTCGCGTTCCTCCCGGAGCTGCTCCACCGCGCGCAGCAAGGTGCGGTGATACGGCTTGAGGCGCTTGGCGATGCCGTAATACACCCACTTGCCCAGCTTGCGGTCCTGAAGCCATCCCGCCTTGAGCAGCACGTGTAAATGCCGCGAGATGTTGTACTGCGGGGCCTGGAGCGCCTCCACCAGCTCGCAGACGCAGACCTCGCCCGTCTGCATCAACAGGTTCACGAGGCGCAAGCGCGTGGGGTCCGCCAGGCTTTGAAAAAGCTCAGCGTGCGCATCCATAATCACTCACATGCGCAATTGTACATGTTTTAGCGCCTCGTGTCAAGTAGCTCTTGGGATGGGGTTGAGTAGAGGACTATCGATATGCTTCCTTGCGGTGGTCGGCGCCCGTCATGATAACAGCTTTCCGGTCTTCATCAATTTGATAGAAGAAGCGCCATTGCCCCACGCGGTACCGCCAAATGGGGGGATCCCAGTTCTTCAGACGCTTGATGTTGGGACCAGCGTAAGGATTCTCGTGTAGAATCGGATAAACATACTCTCGAAGCTTTACCTCCAGGCGTTTGCGTGCTGCCACCCCGAGCCTGGAGAGATCCCGAAAGAACTGATCGGTTGCGAGAACCTCAAACGGGAAAGACACGGCGGACTCTTCCTTTCTTGGCATCCTCCGAACCTCGTTTCAAACGATTCACCAGGTCGGGCCGAGAAAGGATTTCAGCCATTTCGGCGTCGTCCACGAATTGACTCTCTTCGATGTGTCGCAAAGCCGCGGTCTCGATAAGGTTGGCAAGCGAGCGGCGTTCGGCTCTTGCCGCTCGGGCAAAAGTCTCATACGTTTCGTCATCCAGGCGCATGGTGAGGGTCTTCGGCATCGGGCGGCTCCTCTGTCGAAAGCGTTCATTTAGAATATAAATGAATCCGCCCAAGTTAGCAAGCCCCCCCTTGTAGCTACCCCTCTCGGCCTCCGCGGCGCTCCTTTGTGCGAAATCCCCCCGCGGGCGGCGCTCCGTGGTCCCAATCAGTCCCTATTTCTTCTTCACGACGATGGTCGAGCCGGGTTGGTAGAAGACCGCCTCCGTGACCTTGCCCGAGGCGTCTTTCTTGAACTCGATGCTGACTCCGGAAAGTCCTTTGACGTCGAAGGTGGTCCCCCGGGTGGGAACCAGCTCCAGTTCAGGCTGGCCGGGCAAAGTAGCAATCAAGGTCTTCTCGCCTTTCAAAGAAACGGTCAGCGTGGTGTCCGGGAGCGCATACTGGCCGGTGAGAGGCTCGAGGAAGCTGCGCTCGAACATCTGCTTGTCCGGCAGGCGCGTGAAAACGATGTCTTTCACGTTCGAGTCCAGGGTAAGCGAAAGGCTGTCGACATCCCCCTTCACGTTCGTAAGGAACATGACTTTGGTTTTCTCCAGCGGGTTGAGCGGATTTTCGGGGGTCTCGAAAACATCGTAATGGAAATGCTCGAGCGGCGAGCTGAGCTGGTTCAAGGTCATCTTGAAACCGTTGCCCTCGAGAGCGATGCTCACGATGCCGTATCCGGAGTTCTGGTAGTCGCCTACGTAATCCTTCAAGTCATGCGCGGGATGAGTGCCCGGCTTGCGTGGGGTGTAGCCCTTCTTCTTGGCTTCCTCCTCGGACTCCTTTCCCTTCTTTTCTTCCTCGAGGAAGCGCTGGTTCCAGGGGATCTGGTCAAGGCCGAGCAGGCGGTCGAAAACGTTGAAAGCGAGGATCGTGGGCAGGGGATCTTTCTCGGCATCCAGGTTGGCCAAAACCACCACGCCGATATTGTCCTGGGGCAGAAATGCGAGATTCGCGGTGAACCCGTCGATGGCCCCTCCGTGTTCCACCAGCTTGTGGCCGCGGTACGCGGAAATGCCGAATCCCATCCCGTAGCTACTCTCCCCGAGTTCCTTGAAGTGCGACGCGCCCTGCACCACCATCTGCGGAACTTGCATCTGAAGAGCATTGTTCTCGGAGAGGATTTGCTTGCTGCCCAGCTTGCCCCGGTTCAGGTGGAAGAGGAGGTACGGCGTCATGTCTTCAATGCTGGAGTTGATGGAGCCCGCTGGCCCAATCTGGTCGATGTTGTGGAACGGAACTTCTTTGATCTCATCCTTGGCGTTCTTGTAAGGGCGGGCAAAGTCGGCGCTTTTTTGCGAATCCAGCACGGAGAAGTTGCTCCCTATCATTCCGAGCGGGAGCAAGACCCGCTGCCGGACGGCTTCCTCCCACGTCGTCCCCAAGAGCTGACCCGCCATGTACCCGGCCGTCATGAACATCAGGTTGTTGTACTGAAAGGTGCTGCGGAGGTCTTTGCTCGGCTCGAGGTAGCGAAGGCGTTCGACCAACTCTTTCCGCGTGAAGTTGGAGCTGTACCAGAGCAGGTCGTGGCGCGGCAGCCCCGACCGGTGGGTGACCAGATCGCGGGGCGTGATATGGTCACTGGCCACCGGGTCGTAAAGCCGGAAGCCCGGCAGGTAGTCACGCACCGGTTTGTCCCAATCGAGTTTGCCCTCGTCAACCAACATTCCCAGCGTCGTCACCGTAAATGACTTGGTGATAGAACCGATCGCAAACAAGGTCTTGGGGGTCACCGGCAGCTTCTTATCGAGGTCCCGCAGGCCGTAGCCCCGCGAGAACATCACCTTCCCGTCTTGAACGACGGCGAGCGCCAAACCGGGCACCTTCCAATCCTTCATTGTCTGCGCGATGAAAGCATCCAGGCCTTCGAGACTCGGTTTACCTGCTGGCTGCTGAGCGCTTCCGCTGGCGCTGGTGGACGGAGCCTGCGCCGCCATTTGCCGTGCGGCGGCAACTCCGCCCGTCATCAAAAGCACGATGAAAAGAACCAGAGTGGGCGAGGAATATCTGCGCATGGCCTCTCCTTTTCGGCTGGATTTGGTCGCCCATGATACACGAGAGCAACTGGAGGACGGAGCATAGATTTGCTTCGGGGATGCAGCTACGCTACCGCGGCGCACATGGCGCCTTGTGCAGGGGCGGCTCGCGAACCGCCCTCACATCAGGGGGCGTTTGCAAGGGTCACTTTTCCGAGATAACGCGCCCGTAGGAACTTGACCGGCTCAGGCGGTCGAAGTAGGCGTGGGCGAGGCGAGCGATGTCTTCCACGGCCCGCTCCCCTTCCTCGTCATGAGCATTGTAGGTGGTCATCAGCGAGAGGATGAAGGGGCGTCCCTGGATTTCGATGATTCCCGCATCGCAGCGCACGGCTTCGAGCGCTCCGGGCTTATCGGCGATGGGAACCATATCGGGAAGGGCTTTGTGAAACAAGCTGTCCTTCGGCAACTTGAGGAGCCGGAAATACTCTTGGGTGTGCGTGGCGTCGAGCGCCTGGCCGGCGCGAACCCTCTCGAGCAGAGTCATCAACTCCCGCGGCGTGGAGACATTTTCGTTGCCGTGGCGCGCGGCCTCCAGATCGATCATGCGCCGCCTGAGCTTGGTCTCCTTCAGTCCCAGCCGCGCGATGCCCGCATTGATGTTGTCCATCCCCAGACGATCAATCAGGATGTTGGTTGCGGAATTGTCGCTCAGCACCACCATAAAGGTTGCCATGTCGCGGAGCGTCATGGTGACGGTCCCGTCGCCCAGCATGTTAAGGATAGGCTCATCGTCCCCGGCCGTGGTTTCGCTTCGGCGGATGGTGTGCTTCTCATCGAGCGAGACCTTCCCCTCTTGCGCCTGGTGCATCAGCTCCAGCAGCACCGTGAGCTTGATGGAACTCGCCGTGGGGAAAACCAGGTCCGCATTGAAGTAGAAACTTTCCCCGGTGGGGAGGTCCTTGATGGCATAGCCCAAAACGCCGTTCAAGCGCTGTGTGACATCCTTCATTTGGGCCTCAAGCTTGGCGTGGAGCGCGGCTTGCAGGCTCTCCTGGGCAGGGGCGCAAGGCACGAGGGTGAACGTGCCAGTGAGAATCAAGGCAGGCAGAATCGAGCGAATGCGCGTCATCAGGCTCCTCCCTCGAAGAAGTCGTTCATGACCCCAGAGCAATCTCGACTGCCGGATCGCCATGCTTGACCAGCAGCACCTGACTCTCTGCATTGTAAACCCGTGTAGGACACTCGGTAGCTGAAGAGGTCGCCGTCATCGATCATCGCATGGTAGACGTAGGGCAGGGCCTAGTTGCCGTTTTCATCCCGGATGCTGTTCTCGATGCCCGCGTTGCTGAACAGGAAGTGCGCAGGTTTCCCAATCGCCGCCGCGCAGACCTCTCAGCTTGAATCCCAAATCTAGAATGCAAGATCGCAAATTGGTTACGAGCCGATATACTTGGCGTAAAGCCCTCGTGCGATTGCGGGGTCCTGAGTGCCTTTGATGATCGCCCGGCCGTCCGGGAAGACCGTCAGTTCGTAGGGGTCGAGCGCGCATTTGAGCAGGAATTCATTGGCCCGCACCGGCCCAAATTGCTCCAGGCGCGTCTTCAGCGCCGCGAGGTCCAGTTCCCTCGCTTCGCGCTGGTGAATCTGCACGGAGTTCCGCCCGCACATGCTGATGTGGATGGGCCCGCCGGCCTCGAGGTGGATGAAGTCCCTCTTCCCACAGGCGCGGCACTCGGGATCAATCTTCGGCCTGACCTGCTGGAATCGGTTGGCCCACAGATCGTAAGCGAGCAACGATCCATGCAGGTCCTGCTCGCGGCCAATGAGGATTTTGAGGGCTTCAGTCACCTGGATGGCCGCCGCCCAGGAAACCGCCGGGCTGATTACTCCCACAGTGTCGCAGGTGTCGTGCAAGCCTTGCGGAGGTTTCGGAAAGACGCACGCCAGACACGGCGTGCGCCCGGGAAGGATCGTCAGCGTGGTCGCGTAGCTGGCCACGACCGCGCCATAAATCCAGGGGATTGCCAGCTTCACGGCAATGTCGTTCACCAGGTAGCGCGCCTCGAAGTTATCAGTTGCATCAAGAATGACGTCAAATCCCTCCACCAGTTCCTCGATGTTCCGGCTGTCGGCGTCTGTAACGATGCCTTCGACGCGCACATCGGAATTAATCCCTTTGAGTTTCCGCTCCGCAGCCACGGCCTTGGGCAGGCTTTGCGCGGCATCGGCTTCATCGAAGAGCATCTGGCGCTGCAGGTTTGACTCTTCCACATAGTCGCGGTCCACGATGCGCAGCGTCCCCACGCCCGCGCGCGCGAGCGCCTGAGCCTGCGCGGTACCCAGCGCGCCGCAGCCGACGATCACGACCTTCGCCCGCAGGAGCTTCTCCTGCCCCTCAACGCCGATGGGCTTAAAGAGGATCTGGCGAGAGTACTTTTCGCGATTCATGGGTTTAGCCATCAGCCATCGGTGGTCAGCGATCAGCAAGAATCTGTAAGGCTGAGAGCCGGGTGTTGAGGGCCGGCGATTTTCATTATAACCCACTGTAGCGGTGGGCAATCTGTCGCGACCCGCGGGGTAAGCTCCCAGCGTCCCCACAGACAACAGCATGGCGGATCCACCGTGGCTCCCGCACAGTCAAGACGCTCACGAAAATACCGCTGGACGTTGGCGTTCGCGCGGGGGATGATATGAGCCGCCCGATGACCCGCCCGCAGCTTCCGACCATGGACGAGTCCCTCCCCTTCGCTGCTGAGCGTCGCGCGATGATCGAAGAGCAACTCTGCCGGCGCGGCATCCGTGACCAGCGCGTGCTCGAGGCGATGTTCAAAGTCCCACGCCATGAATTTGTGCCGCCCGCCTACCTCGATGCGGCATATGACGACCGGCCTTTACCCATCGGCGAATCTGAGACCATCTCCCAGCCTTACATCGTGGCAGCCATGACGCAGGCGGCGCGCGTACAACCCGGAGATAAGGCGCTGGAAGTGGGCACGGGCAGCGCTTATCAGGCCGCCATCCTGGCGTATCTGGGCGCGCAAGTCTACACCGTGGAACGAAACCCCCAACTGGCGGAGGCGGCCCGCGGGCGCTTGGCGCGGCTCGGCTACAAGGGAATCCAGGTCGTCTGCGGCGATGGCTCCGAAGGGTACGCGGTTGCTGCCCCCTATCAGGTCATCCTGGTGACCGCCGCCGCGCCGGAAGCCCCGCGGTCCCTCCTCGATCAGCTCGCGGAGGGTGGACGGATGGTCATCCCCGTGGGCGACCTCAGACACCAGGATCTCTACCTGCTCTACAAGATCGGCAATGACTTCGTGAAGCGGGTCCTTGATCCCTGCCTGTTTGTTCCCTTGATCGGTAAATATGGTTGGCCGGACAAGCCGGGCTGGGTGAATTGAGCCACTATAGCGGCGCTGTGTAGGGGCGATGTTTACGATCTCCCCAGGGCGAATACAAGATTCGCCCTTACGATTCATGTGGGGTTCGAGCTCATGCTGCCAAGGTGCTTGCGATTCCCGTGCCGTCGCTCTATAGTCTCGCCCCATGCCCGAACCTTTCCTCAGCATTGTGATTCCCGCTTATAACGAGGCTGAGCGGATTGTGAGCACGCTCGAGAAGATTCGGGACTACGCGCGCTCCAAGCCGTTCTCCGTGGAAGTGATTGCGGTGGACGACGGCTCCACCGACCGCACTCCGGAGCTCCTTCGGGAATTCGAGCTTGCCTCGAAGCGCCTCTTTCGCAACGAACCCAATCGCGGCAAAGGCTACAGCGTGCGGCGTGGGGTGCTGGAGGCGCAGGGCCAGTTCGTTCTCTTCACCGACGCCGATCTCTCCTCGCCCATCGGGGAAGCGGACAAGCTCCTTGCCGCGCTGGAATCGAGCGGAGGTGACGCCGCGGTCGGTTCCCGAGCCTTGCAGAGGGAGCTGATCGGAGTCCACCAGCCCTGGCACCGCGAACTGGCGGGGCGCCTGTTCAACCTGCTGGTTCGTCTGTTCACCGGACTGAGGCTTCGCGACACGCAATGCGGCTTCAAGCTGTTTCGCCGCGCCGCAACTCGCCGGGCGTTTGAGCTCCAGCGCGTGGAAGGCTTCGGCTTCGACCCGGAGGTCTTGTTCCTGATCGAACGCCTGGGCGGCAAATTGCTGGAAGTGCCGGTACGCTGGAATGACAACCCCGCCACGAAAGTCCGCTTCCTGGAAGACGCCACACGCATGGCCCTGGCACTGGTGGCGCTCCGCTGGCGCGCCTGGACGCGGCAATACCGCTCCTGATTTTTGCTGTTGTTTTCTCCCTGCTTTCGCCGTTTTTTTCTTGACTCTCTTTCCGCCACACCTTAATATCGCGCCAACGCTAGAAAGGAGGTGATCCATGTCAACGGAAAGTAACCTTAGCGAGGGTGCTGAGGCTTAGGCGCTGGAACGCCGCCGTTAGTGGGAACCTCTCTCTAGCGAGGAGAGGATTTTTGGCAGGGCGCTCCCAGGCGCCTTCTCCCGCGTAACACATTCCGGAGAAGCCAATCCCATCAGTATCCCGAGCCCCTGGTCCCGCGATGGGCGGGACCAGGGGCTTTTCGCTTTTCTTGTAGCGACAGCCTACCTATCCCGACCTGTCCCGATGCTCCCTATTACTGAGTTCTGCATAATTGGGTGACCGACACAACCCCTCACCCCTACCCTCTCCCCTGGGGAGAGGGTGGCCCGCCAAAGGCGGGACGGGTGAGGGGGCACCTAGACAAGGGTGAGCGCCGCAGGCTGTCACCCTAATATGCAGCACTCAATAGGATGTCTTTTGTCGGGATGACCGCTGGCACAGGCGAAATTCGCCATATTGCGCTATAATTGGCCCATGCTGAAGAGTGTTCGCCTCAAGAATTTCAAGCTCCACGAGGACACCTCGATCGAGGCTGCGCCGATTACCGTCTTCATCGGGCCGAATAACAGCGGAAAATCAAGCATCTTCCAGGCTCTGCTGCTACTTCGACAGGCCGCCGCCCGGAACGATCGGTTTCTATGCCAGCCTCCTGCCGGTTACGAACTGCCATCAGGGGAACCATACCAGTACTCGCCGCAACTGACTGTCGACGTGGGTAGGTTTGAGGAAATCATTCGTCGAAGTGGGAATGATATCCATTTTGAGTTCTCGGGGATCGTCCACGCGAGGAAGCCCATCAGTGGGATGGAACAAGCGTCTGTGAGCGCCCAGTTGCGAGTCAGAGAAAATCGACTCGTGTCCCATGGCGGCTCAGTGGACGTGTTGGGAACCAAAACCGCATGGGAATTTGTTCAGGGTGCTACGATCAAAAACCCCGCCCTCCGGCTGGGTGAGGTGGATTTCGTGCTGCAAGTCTTGGACACATTCCAATTGACAGCTCCCGGCGGATACCGGTCTAGCAGCGTCAACTTGCCACCCGAGACTCTGTTGCAGTACAACGAAACTTCCCAGTGGTTTGGTGCTATTCCGAGCAGCCTCTTGCGTTCAGTACACCCCGTTTACGCCCTTCGGGGTTTTGAAGAGTGGGGATACCCCATTACTGACTCTCCCCCGGCCAACCTTGAATTGATGACGCTCCATGACAGAGCGCTTGCGTTGCCAAATGCACTGGCGTCAGACCGACGGCTCAAAGAGAGGTTGTCCAATCAGCTCGAAAGGCTCCTCCACATCTTCATCGATTTTGAAACAGTTCCTGGGAAGAGACTCAAGATTTGGGCCAAGGGTTCCGGCAACAACGCCGGCGAAACTCTGTTCGTGAATGAGGGTACGGGCGCAAATCAGGTCCCGTTCATCCTCGTCCCGGTGCTTCTTACCCTGCCCAATGAGACGGTCCTGCTCTCAGAGCCAGAAGCCCACTTGCACCCAAGGGGGCAATGTGAGCTCACGCGGATGTTGCTGACTGTTGCCAAGAAAGAAAACATTCAGTTCTTCATCGAAACCCACAGCGAACACGTGCTCCACACGATTCTCAACGCCGTTGCTAAAGGTGAATGGAACCGCGACGAAGTAGCCCTACATTACTTCCAGAACAAAAATGGCACTGCAGAAGTTGGTAAGCGGGAGATCAATCAGTTCGGTCAAGTGGATGGGGGTCTGCCTGACTTCTTTGAGCAGAGCCTTGCTGAGCTGACCGATTACCTTCAAGCCCTGCGAAAACCCTAGCCTGTGAAACACCGATTCCTATTGGACATAATGGTTCTTTATCACGCCATCAAAGGAGTCGATGAAGCTGAGATACCCGACCCGACGTGCGCTGCCCTCATCCAGCTCATTGGCGACAATTGTCACGGCATCGTGGTGGATATGACGGTGAAGGAGAGATACGACCATCATCTTTCGGAACTCTTTAGCCAGCCGCGACATCAGACCCAAGCGGCGTTGTTCCTCGCGGGCGTTGTTCATAACCCGAAAAAGTTCATCATCGAAACCTCCGAGGCCCCAGAGCTCCCTGCCAGCGTGATCGACCACATACCCCACGAGGATCGCTACTTGGTAAGGGCGGCGCTCATATCCCTCCCCATTATTGTCACCGCCGAGAAACGACTCCTAAATGGGGTCAACAAAAATCGAGACGTACTTGGACTAGCGGCCATCACGCCTGCTGAGGCGCTTGAACTCGCCAAAGAAACGTAGCCCGGGCCCTTCCAGAGTGGCCAACAGGGTCTACTTCCGCCTTTTGATGTAATCAAACGATTGCCCGACCACCTTCGTCGCCATTTCGGTGAGGTGATACTGCGGCAAATCCTTGCGGCGAACCCAGCGCGCGTCGAGGACATCAGACCCGGGCCGGAGCCGCCCGCCTTTCAACCGGCAAGCGTAATCGACAATCACGTAGTGGTATTTCACTCTCTGCCCATCGTGCATGATCCGGTCGAAGACCGTGATGACTTCCAGAGGCTCGACTTCCAGGCCGGTTTCTTCCTTCAGTTCCCGTCGCGCGGCCTCCCGCAACTCCTCGCCGAGCTCCAGCATGCCGCCGGGGATGGTCCACTCACCTTTCAGCGGTTCAGTCCCGCGCCGGATGAGCAGCACGCGTCCGCGGTGGATGACGACGCCGCCTACGCCGACGATGGGGCGGTCCGGATATTCGCGCTTCATGGCTTGTCAGTCGTCAGTTGTCGGTTCGCAGTTCTTACTTCCGGCTTGTCACTTGTCACTCGTCACTCGCCACTGTTACTTATTGGCCGCTCGCGCCACAACCTCATAGAGCATCCTCACCCCGCGCCGGATTTGCTCGACGGGGACGCGCTCGTTCGCGGCGTGTTCGGTGTCATCCAATTCCGGCGTGAGCTCGATGGGGCTGAAGCCATAGCAGGTGATCCCCAGGCTTCGATACATCTGGCTTTCGGTATAGCCGCTGTTGAGTTTCGGCACCACCAGCGCCTGCGGGCTGTACTGGTGGACGACTTGCTCGATGATCTTATAGAGAGTTGTGTCCGTGGGAGAGGAGTTGGGCGCGCGGTAGCGGCTGATAGGTTCGAGCTGAATTTGCTCGTCCGCCACGATTCTGCGCAGTTGCGCCAGGAAAGCCTGCGGGTCGGTGCCGGGCAGCAGCCGTAGGTCCAGTTCGCAAGACGCGGTGTCCGGGATCACGTTGGTTTGCTGGCTTCCTTTGAGCACCGTCAACGAAACGGTGTCGCGGAGCATGTAGTTCAATTCCTGGTTCTGCGTCACCCAGCGCAGGAACGCGGGGTTCTTGAGCGACTGGCGGATGTTGCGGAATTCGCTCGCGCGCGGTTCCTTTTCCAAGCGGGCGATTTCGTGGAAGTATTGCTCGACCTGGGGCAAAAGGCGGATGGGAGTCTGCCAGTTCACCACCCGCTCCATGGCCTTCACCAATCGGACCGGCGCGGAGTCCGCAATCGGAATGGAACCGTGGCCGCCGCGGCCCGTGGCGGTCATTCGAATCCAGAATGGCGCCTTCTCCCCCGCGCCCACCCCGTAGATCGGGTCCTGTCCTGGGTTCAGGAGGTTCGATCCGCCCTCCGTAATCAGGAACTCCGCGCCACTCACCAGCTCCGGATGGTTTTGAATAATCCACGCGCTTCCCGTGTCGCCAACTTCTTCGTCCGCCGTGGCCAGAAAGATGAGGTCGCGCTTCAGTAGGAGGTGCTCGCGCGCGGCGACCAGCATCACCATCGCCTGGAGCAAGCCTTCGTCTTTCATGTCTAGCGCGCCGCGGCCGTATATCTCCCCGTTCACGATTTCGGCGGAGAACGGCGGCGCCTTCCAATTCTGCGGGTCCGCGCGGACCACGTCCATGTGGTTCAGTAGCACGATGGGTCGGAGGGTGCCATCCCCTTTGAGGACTGCCCGGATGTTGGCCCGCCCAGGAGCAGACTGGTAAATGGTGTTCGGAATACCTGACTCATCGAAAAGCCTATGGAAGAATTCAGCAGCCGCAAGGTCATCTCCCGGCGGATTCGAGGTGTCAATGCGCAGATATTCCTGCATCAACTTGACCGCCTCGTCCTGGTAACGCTCCCAGGAAATGGCTCGAAAATGTTCTTCGAGTCGGGATTGGCCGGAGGCAGAGAAGCAGCAGGCAAGCAAGAGAATCGTCGCGAGGAGAATCTGGAGTTTCATTATGTCCCCAGAGTGCACTGATAGATTTGGCCCATGTCTCGACCCGGAGACCGCCTTTATGGCCCCGCTACTATACCAAATGTCCTTCCCCCTTCGTAGCGCCCGCGTTCATGCCGGGAATCGCACAGCGGCTCGGACCGCCCGCCGGAACCTATGCCACTGAACTTCATGGGGAGGCAGGAATCGCCGCTATCCAACGGACGCCACAGGCGATATTCCTGCAGGGCTCCTTCAGAATCCCCGCCGGAGATCGTGTGTCATTTCCGGGCCGCTGAATAGGAACCTACCTGGCGTTTGGCAACTATCCCTTGAGGCGGAAGCCTTGCTTCTGTGTATCCGATTGAAATACAACGAGTTACTTCGCTTTCCCACAGGATTCTTGCCCTCCAGTCCGGCTTGAGGTGGAGCAAATTCCTTGCCTTTTCGCGGGCAAAGATTTTATAGTCAAGTACTTGAACGAAGGACGCGCCAGACTGCGAGGACAGAATCTTGGCCAAGGCAACCTCCCCCCGCATCTTCTTAACCTTGGCGGGCCCTACCCTTACAGCCCTGGAGTCGCAGGCAGACCGGGTGAGCGGGCCTCCCTTTGGTTACGAACTGCGTCTGGACTACCTCCAGGAGGGGAAGGACGTTGAGTCCCGCCTGCACCAGATGTTGATGCGTCTGCATTTCCCGCAGACCATCGCCACTTGCCGGCGAGTCGAAGCCGGCGGACTCTTCCAGGGCACAGTGGGACAGCAGGTGGCCGTGCTGGCCGGCGCGGCTCGGGCCGGTTGCCAGTGGGTGGATATTGAGATCGAATCCTTGAAGCGCGCAGGCGCTTCTTTGCTTCAACAGCTCCGCCCGGCAAGGATCATCGTTTCCTACCACAACTATCGCCGGACTTCTCAGCTCGGCGAAGTCTATCGCAAACTCTCACGCTTACCCGTGCACGCGGTGAAGGTGGCCAGCCACGCGCGCAATTTGCGCGATAACGTGCAAATCCACAAACTGCTCAGGAACTACCACGGGCGCTCGCCCAAGCTGGTGGCACTGGCCATGGGCGCCTCAGGACTTCCCTCGCGCCTGCTGGCGCTCCGCTGGGGCAGTCCCTTCACTTACGCCTCGACGGGAAACCACGCGGTGGTGGCCAACGGCCAGCTTTCTGGGGAGGTCATGCGGACGGTCTACCGCGTCGACCGCCTGGATTACCGCACGCAATTGTATGGTGTGGTGGGGTCACACGCTTCCATCTCGCTCTCCCCGGCGATGCACAACGCGGCCTTTCAGGCCAAGCGCGTGAATGCCGTGTATCTGCCCTGCGAAACGAGCCGCTTGGCGGATTTCCTGGCTTTTGCGCGGGAGATGGATTTCCAGGGTTTCAGCGTCACCATGCCGTTCAAGCGCGCCATCCTCCGTAGGCTGGATTGGGTGGACCCGCTCACCGCGCGTATCGGCGCTTGCAACACGGTCGCCGTGCAGCATGCGAAGTGGATGGGATGGAACACCGACGCCGCGGCGGTGGTGGAAGTGCTCACCAAGCGCTTGCGGCTGGCGGGAAGCCGCATCCTGATCCTGGGCGCCGGGGGCGCGGCCCGCGCGGCGGCGTATGCCTTGCGCGCCGAAGGCGCGGAGGTTTTTATTGCTGCCCGGCGCGAGACGGTGGCGCGACAACTGGCGCGCGGGATTTCCGCCCAGGTGGTGCCCTGGGGAAGCCCCGAAAGTCTGGAGATGGATGCCGTCATCAACGCCACTCCCGTCGGCATGGCCCCCCATGTGGACGCGACGCCCATCGACCTGGCTCGCCTGCGGGTGCGCGTGGTCTTTGACATGGTCTACTACCCTCTGGAGACCCGCTTCCTCTCCGAGGCGCGGGGCCGCGGGCTCATCAGCATCTCCGGACTGGAGATGTTGGTGGCGCAAGGCGCCAGGCAGTTTGAGATTTGGACCGGTCAAGCCGCTCCCCGAGCGCTCATGGAGCAGGCTGTGCGCGTGGCGCTCGACTATTCGACCGGAACATAAGAAACCAAATCAAAGAGCCAAAGGCAAAAGCATACGCACCACGAATTGCCAATCATGAATGCCGCCCGCGCTCGCCGCCTCAGCGCTTTGGTAAGTTTCGAGTGTCAATTCTTGAGTTTGGGATATCTCCTTTCGGTTCTTAATTTTCACTTTTGATTTTTGCCTTTGGATTTTCAATTTGCTCTTCTACCATGTTGGAAGTTTCCCCAAATTTCGCTGAGTTCCAAAGGTTGGCGCGCAAGGGCAATGTTGTTCCCGTCTATCGGGCGATTGTTGCGGACTTGCTGAGCCCGGTTTCCGCCTTCCTGAAACTTGCTCCCCAGGCTCCTGTCGGGGCGGGCCCCCGTGCCCGCCCTGCTCAAGACCAGCCTTACAGTTTCCTCCTGGAAAGCGTCGAGGGTGGCGAACGAGTTGGCCGCTACACCTTTTTCGGCGTGGACCCATTCCAGGTGGTGTCCTGTCGGGGCCATCAAATCCGTCTCACTCGGGGCTCGCGCCAAGTTCAGGAATCAGGGGATATTTTCGCCTATCTCCGCCAGGTGGGCGCGCGTTACCACTCGGTGGTTGTCCCGGGGCTTCCGCCCTTCACCGCTGGCGCGGTGGGTTATCTCTCTTACGAAGCGGTGCGCATGCTCGAGCGGCTGCCGCCCCGCGTCAAACCCGACGTCGAACTCGATGACGCCGCCTTCATGTATTTCTCGAGCCTGGTGGCCTTTGACCACGTTCAGCACCGGCTGTTTCTGATTTCGAACGTGCTTACGGAGGAGGGCAGGGGAACCCTGCGCTCGAAGTACGACGCGGCCGTGCGACACTTGGCGCGTCTGGAACGGCAGCTCGGGGGCCCGCTGAGCTTGCCGCGCTCCCGCCGCCCCCGTGGGCGTTTGCGCGTTCGCCCCAACATGACCCGTGAGCAATATGAAGCCATGGTGGAGCGCTCCAAGGAGTACATCCGCGCCGGCGACATCTTCCAGGTTGTGCTCTCCCAGCGCATGGAGGTGCCGGTGCGCGTCCCGCCCTTCGAGGTCTATCGCGCGCTGCGCGTGGTCAACCCCTCTCCATACATGTACTTCTTGCGCATGGGCGACTCCACCATCCTCGGGTCCTCGCCGGAGATGCTGGTGAAGGTTTCCGGGCGTGAAGTGGAGTACCGGCCCATCGCGGGAACACGCCCGCGTGGAAAGACGGAGGAGGAAGACAAGCGGCTGGAAGCGGAGCTGCGTTCCGACGCCAAGGAATGCGCTGAGCACATCATGCTCGTGGACCTGGGCCGCAATGATATCGGGCGGGTGTGCGAGTTCTCTTCGGTCCGCCCCAAAGAATTGATGTTCGTCGAGCGCTACTCGCACGTCATGCACCTCGTCTCTTCCATTCGCGGGCGCCTGCGGGCGGACGCCGACACTTACGCGGCGCTGGCCGCCTGCTTCCCCGCGGGAACCCTCACCGGCGCGCCCAAGGTGCGCGCCATGGAAATCATCGATGAGCTCGAGCCCACCCGCCGCGGCGTCTACGGCGGCTCGGTGCTCTACCTCGATTTCTCCGGCAACCTGAACTCCTGCATCGTCATCCGCACCGTGGTTGTGAAGGACAGGCGAGCCTACCTCCAGGCGGGCGCCGGCATCGTCGCCGACTCCGTCCCCGCCCGCGAGTACGAAGAGTGCATGAACAAAGCTCAGGCCATCCTCCGCGCCTTCGAAATGGCCGAACGTGGTTTGTAGGGGAGGGCCTTTACGGCCCTCCCGCCCGGAGTCCGCCGAGGCGGACTCCCCTATGCCACAGATTGGCGGCGCTTGACGCCCGGACGAGCCCGGTTGTAATGAAGAGGCCGCATATCAGGAAGCCATCCTGAATTGCCATAATGAAAGGTGAAGAGCGATGATTGATCCGGGACTGAAAGATAAAGTCGTGCTGGTCACGGGTGGCAACAATCCCCGAGGCATTGGCGCAGCGACGGCCAAAGCTTTTGCTGCCCAGGGAGCAGCCGTCTTCATTCATTACTTCCGCGACCTTGCCGAGTGGCGTGGGACCGAGAAACGCGCGCCGGCGCGAGACACTCCGGGCGAGGCGTTCTACTACCAACTGCAGACCCTCTCTGCGGACGCGGTAGTCCAGGCGATTCGCGCCCCGGGCGGGCGCGCGGAAGCCTGGGAAGCGGATCTGGCTGACCCGGCGGCTATCCCCGAATTGTTCGACCGCGCCGAGCAGGCCTTCGGGCCGGTTGAGGTGCTGGTGAACAACGCCGCGCATTGCCGCCCTGATACCTTCCTCCCCGCCCAGACGCTAACGGGGGATCACACCCTGGGCGGTTCCGCGCCTCCGCCCTGCACCATCACCTCGGAGAGCCATGACCGCCACTTCGCGGTGAACAGCCGCGCCGTGGCGCTGCTCATGGCGGAGTTTGCCCGGCGCCATCTGGCGCGCGGGGCGCGCTCGGGCCGGATCATCAGTGTGAGCACCGACGGCGCGTCCGGCTTCCCGGACGAAATCTCTTACTGGGCCAGCAAGCACGCGCTCGAATCCTACAGCCGTGCCGCCGCGCACGAGCTTGGTCCGTACGGAATCACCGTCAACGTCGTCTCGCCAGGCCCGGTGCAGACGGGCTGGATGTCCCGCCAGTTGGAAGAGAAGGCTGCGCTGGCAATTCCTCTCCGACGGATAGGCCAGCCCGAAGACATCGCCGACGTGATCGTCTTCCTGGCTTCGGAACAGGCGCGCTGGGTCAGCGGTCAATTACTCTACGTCGGCGGCGGCAACCGCATGCCGCTGTGATTAAGCGGCTCGCGCGGGACCCCGCCCGGCCGGCGTAGGGGCGATTCACGAATCGCCCTCACGGAAGCCGTGGAGAGTGGCAACGCTTTCCATCGGGATTGCGACACCTTGACATTGGGGGGCGAACTTGGTACGTCTGAATAGCAGCTTCCACGCGGGCTGGGCGGCGGGTTACCAACCAGCGTCGTACTTGGACGCTTGTCCGAGATGGGGAGGGAAATCGAATGTCTCGGCTGAAAGAACGTTACGTCGTGGATGACCAGGGAAACCGTGTCAGCGTTGTCCTGGACATCACGGACTACCACAAGCTCCTCGAGGAGCTAGAAGAGCTGGAATCCATCCGCGCCTATGACACGGCTAAGGCGTCCGCAGATCAAGCCATTCCATTTGAGCAGGCGATCGCTGAAATTGAATCGCATCGCAAATGAGCTACCCCGTTCTTATTCTGCGCCGGGCCCAGAAAGAACTGGCGCAGCTTTCCACGGAAAGCTACGACCAAATCCGCGACGCCATTCGCGAGCTTGCGAATAACTCTCGGCCACCTGGTTGCCTGAAGCTGACCGCCAGGGAAGCTTGGCGCATCCGCGTCGGCGACTATCGGGTTGTCTATGAAATAGATGACGGCCAAAAACGGTTACAGTCCTTCACGTGGGGCATCGTCGCGATGTGTACCGGTAGAGGCGGACCTTTCGTTCGATGAGGATTCAGCGCGCTGAGCCATCATCCGCTCCAGGCGGGCCTTCACTTCCGGCCACTCGGAATCGATGATGCTGTAATAGACCGAGTGGCGGATGCGGCCGGACCAGGTAATGACGTGGTTGCGGAAGGTGCCTTCCTCTTTCGCGCCGATACGCAGCAAGGCCCGGCGCGACTGCTCGTTGAGCGAGTCGGTCTTGAATTCCACCCGCAGGCAGCCCCAGGTTTCGAAGGCGTGCCGGAGCATCAGGTATTTGACTTCGGTGTTGGCGGCGGTGCGCTGCCACTTGAGGCCCAGCCACGTCCAGCCGATTTCGACGTGGCGGTTCGTGCGATCGATATTCCCGAAGCGCGTGCTTCCAATGGCCCTGCCGCTCGCCTTCTCGATGGTGGCAAACGGCAAGGTGGTTCCCTCCGCTTGCCACTCGAGCGCCGTCTCGATGTAGGCGCGCATCTCTTCGGGCGTGTGCACGCGCTGCGGAATCCATCGCCAAAGCTCTTCGTCCAGCCCCACTTCGCAGAGTTGGGCGTGATGCGCCAGCGACAATGGCTCCAGCCGAATGTAGTTTCCGTCGAGGGTGACGGGCGCTATGAGCATTGGTGCAGTCATTTGAAGTCGGAAGTCAGTTGTCGGTTGTCAGTCCTCAGCATTCAGCATTCATAATTCATAATTCAGCCTTCTGCCTTCTGCCTCCTTCCTTCCCCCGTCTGCCGTGTACCGTCTACCATCTACCGCACCTCACGGCCGCCCCTGTCCCGCGTGGTACTCCCACAGCGCGCGGTAATACTTCATAAAGCGGAGGGGCTCACAGCTCGGTTCGCCGATTTCGGCAAGCGTGTAGCGGTCAAACCCGATGCCGCGCAGCAAGGCGAACAACTCGTGCCAGGGATAACTCTTGTCCTCGAGATTGGTGATATGGCAACTGCGGATCCAGGGTTTCAGCAGCTCAAAGCTCTTCTGAACTGAACCGCCCTCGACATCGGTGGGATTGGAATTCCAGCAGGCGCCCAGCGCGGGGTGATTCGCCACCGTGAGGATGCGTTGGATGTTGGGCGGAAGCTGGGTTCCCTCGCCGTGGACTTCCAGCCAGATCTCGACGCCCGCCTGGCGCGCGGCGTCGCCGCATTTTGCGAGCGCCTGGCCGATCTGCTCGAGCGTCTTCTCCTCCGGGACGCCCTTGGGAAAGCCGTTGGGACGCACCTTGACGCCCAGGCACCCCAAGTCCTCAGCAAGTTCGCACCAGCGGCGCGTTTCCTCGATGTTCTTGTCGACGACAGCGGGGTTCGGCGACTGGTATTCGCAGGTCGTGCCCAGGCTCACCAGGCGCACGCGCGAATCCGCAAAGCGTTTCTTCACTTCCGCGCGCCGCACCTTGCTGATGGAGATCTCCACGCCGTGCTTGTGGGTGGTGCGCAGTTCCACGCCTTCAAAGCCCGTCGTCTCACAATTCTTGATGATGGTGTCGATATCCCAATTCCATGCAAGGTTGTAAGTAACCATGCCCAGGTGGAAAGGTGGAGCCGGGTCAGGCGCCGGGGAGATCATGGAGCGGGCGGCCTCGCCCCGCGTGGAGTCCTGGATAGTGCTCAGGACACCACACCCTGCAAGTGAAAGAAACCCTGTCTTGAGAAAAGAGCGCCGGCCGTACTGGTTCATCTTTTCCTCCTCCGAGTCATGCGCATGCGCGCTGTCCCGCTTTTTTGCAGAGATGGGATGAAGTCCAAAGCGCGCCATTTTACCGCCTTTGGCCGGAAAACAGATGCTGATATGCGAGCACAGAGGAATGGGTATACTGTTGCGATCTCAAACTCCCCGGAGGCGCACCATGCGACGTCGTCAATTCTTCGGCACCCTCGGCGGTTCGCTCGCCGCACTCGAAGCCACGCGCGCCCTGGCGCGGGGTTCGAGCACGACGGCTTCGCCCGCGACAAGCAATTATGCCGAGCTCGCCGCCGTCAATCCCGGTGATCTGGAAGCGTACTTTACCGAGGAAAAGCTGCGCCAGGCCGTGGACACTTCGGTTTCCCTAAAGGGAATCAAGTTCGAGGTCGTGGCCTACAATTTTCCAAGCTGGCACCCCAGCCCGTTCATGGAGGAACACTTCGGCAAGGGCTGGACGGAATTTGAGCCGCTCAAGAACTCCAAGCCCCTCTATCCGGGGCACCTTTTTCCCAAGTATCCGCTCTGGGGCTACTTCAACGAGGCCGACCCGGAGTGGGCGGAACGCGAGGTCGAGACAGCGGCCAACTTCGGAATCGATGTCTGGATGATCGACTGGTACTGGCACAGCGGCACCATGTTCTACCACGAGCAGCTCGAACAAGGTTTCCTCAAAGCGCGCAACCGCTCCAAGCTCAAGTTCGCCGTCATGTGGGCCAACCACCACTGGAAGAATGTTTATCCCGCGCGCTCCCCCATCCAAGCCGCCACCCTCCTGCCTCAACTGCACAACGAAGATGACATGCTGAAGGTGACCGATTACTGCCTCGAGCACTATTTTCATCAGCCCAATTACTGGCGCATCGATGGCCACCCGGTGTTCGCCATCTTCGACCTGAACCTGCTCCTGGAGACTTTCTCCGTGGACCAACTGAAACGCCTGTTCGAGAAAATGCGCCAGCGCGTTTCCAAAGCCGGGCTCGGCGACCTGCACCTCCAGGCCAGCCACGTTTACGGCGGGCATGAGGGTGAATTGAGAAGCCTCGGCATTGACAGCGCTACGCTCTACCACACCGCCGGCTGGACCTACGGTGGCAAACCTCCGGGCGGCCGGACTCCCTACGGTGAGCTGGCCCTGGCAAGCATCCGCGCATGGAAGGAGACCGCGGGAAAAGTCAGTGTGCCCTTCTATCCGGATTGCCCGGTGGGATGGGATGATAGCCCGCGCTTCGGCTCGGGTGCCCACATGGTCACCCAGCGCACGCCCGACCAGTACGAGCGCCTGCTGCGGGCCGCGCAGTATCTCTCCGCGGCCAGTTCCGCCAAGCCCAAAATCGTATTCTTATCTGCTTGGAATGAGTGGACTGAAGACCACGTGCTGCTGCCGGATAGCGTCTTCGGTTACAGCTATCTTGAAGCCGTCCGGCGGGTGTTTCGGGGATGAGGTTAACGCGCCGGAGGAACAGTGGCTGCGGCGTGGGTGGGCGGGTTGCCCGTCGCCTTCTTGGGCGGTTTGGCAAAACGCGGAACCACCATCGCGCTCAGGATCATCAGGATCGCCATGATCACCAGGAAATCTTCGATTCCAAAACTGATTCTCTTTCGCCGCATGAGTTCTCCCTCAAAACCTCGCAACTATTGTTGGGGCAAGTTTCTGGCCAAACCGGAGGGCTGTCGAGCTTCTGGTGGTCTTTCCAACCTGTTGCAAAATCGAGAGTTGGCCATCTTCCCTTAAGAAGGTGGTGTTTTGGTCGGCACTCTGCCCCTAGGGTGACAAAAAACGTCACCCTGGTATGACGGTTCGTGGCTAAAGGCAGTGGTAAGGGAAAGGTGAGCCATATTCTTCTGCCGTTGGGCTTATAATGCTTTGGCAGGGCGACCGGTAGGGCGCAGCCATGATTATGGTTATCGACAACTATGACTCCTTCACATACAACCTGGTTCAATACCTGGGGGAACTGGGCGCCCTGCCCGAGGTTCGCCGGAACGATCAGACAACGGTCGAAGAAATTGAGAGGATGAACCCGGAACGCATTGTGATTTCACCGGGACCGAAGACCCCCACCGAGGCAGGAATTTGCCTTGAGGTCATCGAGAAACTCTCCGGCCGCATGCCCATCCTGGGAGTGTGTCTCGGTCATCAGGCCATCGGCCAGGCATTCGGTGGCAAGGTCATCCGCGCGCCGGAGATCATGCATGGGAAGACCAGTCTCATTCATCACGACGGCCGGACGGTTTTCTCAGGACTTCCCAACCCCTTTCCCGCCACGCGCTACCACTCCCTGATTGTCGAACGTTCCAGCCTGCCCGCCTGCCTCGAGATTTCCGCCACCTCATCCGATGGGCTTATCATGGGACTCCGCCACAAGGAGATGAAAGTGGAAGGTGTGCAGTTCCACCCCGAGTCTGTGCTCACGGAGGTAGGTAAACAACTCCTGGCCAACTTTCTGGATTTATAGCGCCGTCCCTCCCTGCGGGACTGCGGCTCTTCCGATGTGCCAGCGGCTTAATACCGCTAGGGTTCGTAAGGGGGTTCGCGAACCGCCCCTACCTGCGATGGGCATTGCAAGGCGACTTGATCGAGGTTCCTATGCAAAAGAATCGCTTTCTCCTGGTTTTGCTTTTCAGCCCCCTCTTTACCACTTTCCTCTGCGCCCAGGATACAAAATACCCTCCCCAGGACGAGCAGATCCCTGGGCCGGAGAAACCGTCGGACTTCGTCGCCTGGCTGGCCGACATCCAGCACTGGCGGCACGAGCACCTGATCCGCATGGGGTACGATGGTTCCGAGTATGCGCGGCCAGAGCTCAAGTGGACGCAATCGAGCTTCATCCAGCCGCTGATGATGATCGAGGACCGCTACTTCTACGACCCCGTGGCGGGCAAGTACACCGTCGATCGCTATCTTGATGACCTGGAAGAACGCTACGGCGGTATTGACTCGGTGCTGATCTGGCACACTTACCCCAATATCGGCATCGACAATCGTAACCAGTACGACCTGCTGCGCGACATGCCTGGGGGTGTGGTGGGGTTGAGGCAAATGATCGCCGACTTCCAGCGGCGTGGCGTGAGGGTCCTGTTTCCCGTGATGCTCTGGGACCAGGGAACGCGCGATGTGGGAATCCCCAACTGGGAGGCCACGGTGAAAGCCATGGCGGAAATCGGCGCGGACGGCATCAATGGCGACACCCTGGGCGGGGTCCCGCGGGCTTTTCGGATCGCCTCCGACCAGACCGGTTATCCCCTCGCCCTCGAACCCGAGGGCGCACCGCCGGATGAGGCGCTCGCCTGGAATAATCTGACCTGGGGCTATTGGAAGTATTCCTTCGTCCCCACCCTCAGCAAGTACAAATGGCTCGAAACCCGGCACATGGTCAACATCTGCAATCGTTGGGCTCGCGACAAGGTCGACGACCTCCAGCACGCTTTCTTCAATGGCCTTGGCTATGAAAGCTGGGAAAATGTCTGGGGCATCTGGAACCAGATCAATCCGCGCGATGCGGAAGCGCTGCGCCGCATCTCGAGAATAGAACGCGCCTTCGCTGACCTGCTCATCAGTCCGGCGTGGGAGCCGCACACGCCCACGCTGGAGTACGGGATCTTTGCCAGCAAGTTTCCGGGCCGCGGTCAAACTCTCTGGACCATCGTCAACCGCAACGAATATGACGTTGCCGGCGCGCAATTACAGGTTCCGCACAAGCCGGGCACGCGCTACTACGATTTGTGGCACGGGGTGGAGCTGAAACCCGAGGTGAGCGGCTCCACCGTCACGCTCAGCTTTGAGATGGAAGCCCAGGGGTACGGCGCGGCGCTGGCCACAACCGCCGAACCGGGGGACGATCTAAGAAGGCTTCTTGCTCGGATGAATGAGCTGGCGCAAAAGCGGCTCCAGGATTTCTCGCACGAATGGAAGTTCCTTCCGCAGCAACTTGTCGAGATTCCACCCACCAAGCCGGCGAAGGCTGCGCCTCCGGGGATGGTGCAAGTCCCGGGAGCCGATTTTGAGTTTCGAGTATCAGGTATCGAGATTGAGGGAGGTAACGACATCGGGGTGGACCAGCAGTATCCCTGGGAAAACTCGCCTCGCCGCCACCACCTGCACAAGCTGCACGTCAAGTCCTTCTACATCGATAAGTATCCTGTCACCAATGCGGAGTTCAAAAAATTCCTCGAGGCCACGCGCTACCATCCGAAGGACGACCACAATTTCCTGAAGGACTGGAAGAACGGGACGTTTCCGGAAGGCTGGGGTAACAAGCCCGTCACCTGGGTGTCACTGGAAGACGCGCGCGCTTGCGCGGCGTGGGGAGGGAAGCGCCTGCCGCACGAGTGGGAATGGCAGTATGCCGCGCAAGGAACGGATGGGCGACTCTACCCCTGGGGCAATGAGTGGGATGCTGCTGCTGTCCCTGCACCGGACAAGCGCCGCGAGATGCGCGACCCCACCAATGTTGACGCTTATCCCCAGGGCGCCAGCCCCTTCGGCGTGATGGATTTGGTCGGCAACGTCTGGCAATGGACCGACGAGTATGTGGACGAACACACCCGCGCTGCCATCCTGCGCGGCGGCAGTTACTATCAGCCTCAAGGGTCCATGTGGTATTTCCCGCAGGCCTACAAGCTGACCGAACACGGGAAATACCTGCTGATGGCGCCCAGCAAGGACCGCTCCGGCACGCTAGGCTTCCGCTGCGTTGTCGATGCGGAATGACGCAGCGATAGCGGGGCTCTGCCTGCCCTGAGCTGCTGGGGGCGACCGCTGCCGGGTGACATATAAACCGCAGAAATCGCCGAGCGTCCGGCGGCTCCCGAAGGGCCCGCACCAGCTTACTTGCTTGGGATTCTCGGAAACCTTCCTGGCACGATGCCCGTGCCTTCTTTCACCGTGATGATCTGGTTGATGGGGAGGTCCGTGAGTTTTTCCACGGCTCCGCTGGGCCAGGTGATTTCCAGGGACTCGATGGTCTTACGTTGGCCAAGCCCGAAATGGATGCGCGGGTCTTGGGCGGACATGTAACCCATCCCGCCCTTTCTCTGCTGGTACTGCGTGAAGCCTTCGGAGGTCAGTTTGAGTGCGGCGCCGACCCCGTCGCGGTTGGACTTGACACCCACCAGCATCACTTCCAACCAGTTGTTGGCGTTTCCGCCATCGTTGCGCAGGAGTTGGGGATAACTCCCACTGTTGGAGACCGCGACGTCCAGGTCGCCGTCGTTATCGAAGTCGGCGACGGCGCAGCCGCGTCCCGCTGTGGGCTTCATGAAGTCGGGGCCCAACTGTTCCGAAACCTTCTCGAACTTGCCCTGTCCCAGGTTGCGAAACATGAGCTTGGGCTCCATCCAGGTCACTTCACTGTGGTAGAGGTGGATGTTGTCGAGCATGCTGCCGTTGGACTGGAAGATGTCGACCCAGCCGTCGTTGTCGTAGTCCAGGAACCGCATGCTCACGCCGCTCAGGAAGATGGCCTTGTTGCCGATGCCGGAGCTATAGGTGATGTCGTCAAAAGTCTCGTCGTGGTTGTTGCGGTAGAGGCGGTTCAACTCGAAGTCGAGGTGGGTCACGTAAATGTCGAACCAGCCGTCGCCGTCCACGTCAGCAGAGTCGGTCCCCATGCCCGCCTCATACTTTCCGTCTTCGCTGGCCGCCAGGCCGGAGCTGAACGAGACGTCCTGGAAGGTCCCATTCTTCTTGTTGATGAAAAGAAAGTTCGGCCAGGTGTCGTTGGCCACGAAGATGTCCGGCCAGCCGTCATTGTTCAAATCCACCAGTACCACGCCCATCCCTTTGGCTTCCGGGACGCCCACACCCGACTTGTCGCTCACGTCCGTAAAGGTTCCGTCATGATTGTTGTGGTAGAGCTTGAGGCGCAGCCCTCGGTAATTGTCCGGATGGCAATAGGCGCGGTAGCCCGGACGCCGCTCGCCGCACCAGAGGTTGTTTTTGGGCGACCAGGCGATGTAATTGCAGACCAGCAGGTCGAGGTAGCCGTCCTTGTCGTAGTCGAACCAGCCGGCGCTGGTGGACCATTGACCCTCGTCGGCCACCCCGGCCTTGGCCGTCACGTCGGTGAAGGTCCCGTCGCCATTGTTGTGGTAGAGGATGGCGCGGCCGTAGCCGGTCACGTAGAGGTCAGGATAGCCGTCGTTGTCGAAGTCCCCCACGGCCACGCCTTGCCCGTACAAGCCCTCCGCCGCAACGCCGGCTTTCTCCGTAACGTCAGTAAAGGTTCCGTCGCCCTTGTTGTGGTAGAGGGCCGAGCGTAACGGCCGCGGCGGCTTATACCACTCGGCCTCCGCCGTCTGCACCAGGTAGAGGTCCATTAAACCGTCCTGGTCGTAGTCAATCCAGCCCAGGCCGTTGCCCATGGTTTCGATGTACTCTTTTTCCTCGGTGGCGGTCGCGTCGTGTTGGAAGGTGATGCCTGCGGCTTCCCGGACGTCCTTGAACTGAACGGGAATGGAGTTGGAGGGGGACGGCGGCGCCTCGGCCAGCAAACTGCCCAGTGCCACAACACCCCAGGGTCCGACAAGACAACCCAGAATCAGTAACAACATCCCTGTTAGGCGCGATCGGAGCATGGGTTGGGACTGCGTTTTCAATGGTGACTCTCGGGCCTCCCGCCGAAGTTCCTAATATAGCCTGAATGCGCCCTCTTCCTCAATTGCGTCTTGCCGGGTGGAGTATTAGACTGGCGGCGTTTTTATCCCGCAGGTTAAATTGAAGCTCCGGAGTTTTCACGAAGGGAGGTAACCATGGCATCGCGTCGTAATTTCCTGGTGGCGCTCGGCGCCGGTTTTTCGGCGTTGGCTTCATCGCATGCGCGGGCGTGGGCCGCGTCGAATACGCTGGGCGGACCCGGCCCCCTCGAATCGTTGCAGGGCAAGATCAGAATCACCGATCTCAAAATCACCCCCGTATCTGCCGGGGCGCACACGCCTTATGTCTTCGTGCAAGTCCTGACGGACGCGGCCGTCACGGGCCTGGGAGAGGCCACGCTCGAGTACAAACCGGAAGCGGTGATGGGCGCGCTCAAGGACCTGCGCGACTTCCTGGTGGGCAAAGACCCCACCATGATCGAGCATCTCTGGCAGGCCATCTACCGGCTTTCTTTTTACCGTGGCGGGCCGGTGCTCAACTCCGCCCTGGGTGGTATCGACATCGCCCTGTGGGACATCAAGGGAAAACTTCTGGGTGAGCCCATCTGGAAATTGCTGGGCGGCCCGACCCGGGAAAAGATCCGTGTGTACACGCACTTCGGCGGAGGGACTCCGGCGGAGACGGCCGAGCAGGCGAAGCGGCTGGTGGCCGCGGGCTTCCGCGCGCTCAAGACCGGGCCGGGCGGCGTTTCCGGAGGCGGCGCGTACAACATGGTGGAGGGGCCGCGCGAGATCCACCGCATGGTCGACCATCTCAAAGCCGCGCGGGAAGCCGTGGGCGATGACGTGGATTTGATGTTTGACGCGCACGGCGACCTCTACCCGGCATTGTCGGTGCAGGTGGCCCGCGAACTCCAGCCGCTGCACCTGCTGTGGATCGAGGAACCGGCCCTGCCCGAGAATGCCGACGCCATGAAAAAGATTGCCGATGAAACCACCGTCCCCATCGCCACGGGCGAGCGGCTCTTCACCATCTGGGGCTTTCGCGAAGTGCTGGAGAAGGGGATTGCGGACGTCCTCCAGCCGGACATGGTGCACGCCGGAGGCATCTCGCAATTGAAGAAGATTGCCGGTATGGCGGAAGCCTACTACGTCGCCATCGCGCCCCATAACCCGCTGAGCCCGGTTTCCACCACGGCGTGCTTGCACCTTGATGCCGCCATCCCGAACTTCTTGATTCAGGAAATGGTTTACGGGAATCCCGACCGCGCCTCGCTCGTGAAGGAGCCAATCGAAAAGGTCACAGACGGCTACGTCGCGTTACCCAAGAAGCCCGGCCTGGGGGTGGAACTGAATGAAGAGGCGGTGAAGCGCCTCGGCTACAAACGCTCCGGCTTCCCCGAGGAATATCGCAGGGACGGCTCGGTGGGCGAGAATTAGCTTTGGAGTGCGGTGGCTCGCCGCCCCTTTACCAGGTGGCGGCATAAGGTCGCCGTTACCGATTAGAGCCCGCGGGTGGCGCCTACATCGCGCCTTTTGCGATGTGTGCGATGCTAATCAAACCCAGCGGCAGCGCCAAGTCCTCGTTCCTGGCGCTGCGCCAGGGGGCGCGCGATCTGCCAGGTTGGCCGTCTCAAAAGATGGTTTAACGAGTTGTACCGGCACTGTCTCAACGCCGAAGCCATTCAGAATCCGGGAGCGGCGGTGAGGACGCCGCCGCTACAATCAAAGGCCAAAAACCTTTTCGGCGTAAAGCTTGCTCAGACGCAAATCCTCTTCCAGGGAACGAGCGATCTTTGTGTCCTTCTCGTACGCCAGTTCGACAACCAGATAACCATTGAAGTTGATTTGCTTTAAGTAGTCGGCAACCTTCTGATAATCAATATCACCCGGGCCGAAGTCCTCCATCCACACGCCCTGCATATCGTTGCGCAAATGGAGGCTGACGAGTCGGTCGCCGGTTTTACGCAGGAACGCCAGCGCATCCTGTCCCCCGCGGACCGCCCAGTTCACATCCACACAGCAGAAGACTAATTGGGGATCCGTGTGCCCCAGCAGGTGGCGCCATTCGCGCGCGTTATCAACAAGCTCCGGAGTGTGGTGGTGAATCATCAATCCCACTCCCAGTTTGTGCAGCTCGCCGGCTAACTGGTTGAGATAGCGGGCCTGGGTATTGAGCTCTTCGTCTGACTTGCGCGCCTGGCGGGGTTTGGGGCTGGGATTCGTGACGATCCAGCGCGTGCCCGCGCCCTTCAGCACTCGCGCCAATTCCAGGATTTCCGCAATCGCCTTCTCCGCTGCCGGCGCTTCGTGCATTGTCCCGCCGGCGTAAGTGGTGGCGGGTTCGAGTTCATACTTCGCGAGCAGCGCAAGAGTTTTGGCGCGCACGTCCGGCTGGAAGAAATCTGACAGCAGTTCAACCCGCCGATAGCCCGCCTGGTGGATGGCGGCGAGAGCTTCTTCCACGCCTTCGCCGATAGTCTTTTTCTGGGATTGAAACTGTTGGATCCAGATATAAGCCTGCACGGAGAGCTTGGGAGCATAGCGGGATGTGCCCGCCTCCGAGGGACCCCCGAACAATCCGCGGCTGAGCAGCGTGCCACCGGCCAGCTTTGCCATGCCTGCCAGCATTTCCCGTCGCGTCGGACGCCTTAAGAGAATTTCCATGTGAAGCCTCGCCTTCTCTGCTGCCAACGGCTAAAATTCTGCGGCCGGAAATCATCCGGCCGGAGATTTGATTTTGTCGTAATCGGCGGGGGGAATGTATCGCCGCGCGAGGCGTGGGGTCAAGGCCAGGGTTTAGGGCGCCGGAACCCGGACCGCAGAGGGATCGTGTAGCTGGGCGAAAAAGTAGCAAGCAGACTTGTCCCCGGATTGACGCGCGGGGTTATACTTGGCCGCGCTTGCGCTGTGGTGGCCGCGGAGTTTACCCGCCCGGTGCGGGACCGCCGAGTTCTTGTAGCGCAGACCCGTTGTTGGGGTCTGCGGCTTGTCGTGCTACAGGATACAAGGCAAGGTTTTCGCCAAATTTCACGGAATGGTTTGCGGCCAAAGTGGAAGGGAGGACAGGCAATGACCATCGACCTTAATCTCGAGCACCTTGCGCCAGCGCCGAAGAAGAAAGCCTACCGCATCGGAGCGATCGGCGCGGGGTTCATCATGCGCGACTGTCATCTGGTGGCTTACGGCCACGCCGGGTACAACGTCGTCGCGATCACCTCCGCCCAGCCGGACGAGGCGCGCGAAGTGGCCCAGGCGCGCGGTGTGCCCAAGGTGTACAACACCTACCAGGAGTTGCTGGCCGACCCCTCGATCGAGGTTGTGGACATTGCCGTTCCACCCGGCGTTCAGCTGGCGGTGGTGCGCGAGGCGGCGAAGCACGCCAAGCACATCAAGGGTATCCTGGCGCAGAAACCTCTGGCGATGAACTATGCAGAGGCCAGGGAAACCGCGCGCCTGTGCGAGCAGGCCGGCATCACCCTCGCCGTGAATCAGAACATGCGCTACGACCAATCCATCCGGGCCCTCAAGACCCTGCTGAGGCGGGGCTACCTGGGCGAGCCGGTGCTCGCCACCATCGAGATGCGGGCCATCCCCCACTGGCAGCAGTGGCTGCGCGCGTACGACCGCCTGACCTTGCTGAACATGAGCATTCACCACCTTGACAGCTTCCGGTTCCTGTTTGGCGATCCGGCCAGCGTGTTCGTGAGCGCGCGGACCGACCCGCGCACCACCTTTAAGCATCGCGATGGCATCGTACTTTACATTCTGGAGTACGCGAGCGGCCTGCGAGCGAGTTCGTGGGATGATGTGTGGGCCGGCCCGGCGCGGGAAGGCGCAGCGCCCGACACCTACATCAAGTGGCGAGTCGAGGGAACGGAAGGGATGGCGCAGGGCACAATCGGCTGGCCTTCCTATCCCAACGTCACCCCCAGCACCATCGATTTCACCACGAAGCGAGAGCCCGGCTGCTGGTTCGCGCCGCGCTGGAAAGAGGTGTGGTTCCCGGACGCCTTTGAGGGCACGATGGGACAACTCCTGGACAGCCTCACCGACGGCACGGAACCGGCCGTGAGCGGCCGCGACAACCTCCAGACCATGGCGCTGGTCGATGCCTGTTACAAGTCGCTCGACGAGCATCGCCCCGTGAGCCTCAAGGAGATCATGGAAACTTAACGCCTGCGCGGGCGGCCGAAACGCGCCGATTGCCGTAGGATTTCATCCCGCCACTTATTCTTAAGGAGGAACCACCATGAAACTCGGACTCATCAATTCTGCCTGGCTGGGAACACACGTGGGCACCGCGGAAGGCATCCGCAAGACCAAGGAGATCGGTTTCGACACCATCGATATTTTCACCGATCCGCTGGACATCGACATCAAGGAACGCCGGCTGATCAAGGACACCTGCCGTGAGGTCGGCCTACCGATAATTTCCGTCTGCTGTTGCGCGCTCGGCATCGCGGACTTCAATCCCTCGGTGCAGCGCTTCCATGGGGACCGCGGCAAGGCATACCTCGACTTCGTTTATGAACTGGAGGCCAAGAACCTGCTGCTGGTGCTGGGTGAATACACCTGGCAGCAGGAGGTGATTGCCCCCAAGGAGCAATGGAAGTTCGCGGTGGAGAACACCCGCGCGCTGGGCAAATATGCGGCTGACCTCGGGGTGGAGATTGCGATTGAGCTCGAGCCTTTCAAGCTCTCCATCGTCAACCACCTGGATAAGATGGTTCAGTTTCTGGACGACGTGGACCACCCGGCGGTGCGAGCCAATATGGACGTCTCGCACCTCGCACTCTCTCACTCGCCCGCGGAAGCGATTCCGAACCTCAAGGGGCGCATCGCCCACGCGCACTTCTCCGACTGCGACGGCAAAGTGCATGGCGACTTGCCGCCGGGACGCGGGGTGGTGGACTTCATTCCTTATCTGAAGCAGCTCAAGCAGGTCGGCTTCAACGGCACGGTGAGCATCGAGCTGGAATACTCGCCCGAGCCGGCGAAGATTGTGGACTGGATCGCCGAGGCCTATCGCGAGACCAATCGGCTCATGCAAAGCCTCGGAATTCGCGGCTAGCGACGGGGTGGTCGTTGAATTGAGCTGCTCTCTTGGCTGGTAGGGGAGGGCTTTGCCCTCCCGGTCCTGTTCTCGGCCATGGCTCAGGTGCCGGGCGGGCGGAGCCTGCCTCTACCTGAATTCCTCCGGTCGCTTTATTGCTTCCCGCTCGCAGCCGCATTAGACTGGCACATCTTTACGGGCTGCAAGCTCCGTGGTCCTCCTTTTTCATGAAATCTCGGCTGCCCAGGTGTTTCGCCTCAGCTTGAGGAGAGTCTCATGAGCACTTTCGAACGGCTTTTTTCCATTGCCCGTCCTTACGCGGGCCGACTTCTGCTGGTAGCCCTCCTGACCTCGCTAGGCGCGCTGGGAGAGCTGGTTGAGCCGTGGGTCTATCGCGCGATTATTAATGACATCGCGGGTGTATTCGTGAGCCGGGAAACGGGCCTTTGGCCGCAGATCCTGGAAGAACTGCGCGGCGGAGCCGAACCCGAAGCGTCCGAACCGAGTCCCGTTTCTCCCGCGCCTTCCACCGGGCCGGCGACGGTTCCCTCCGGCCCGCAGGTGTCATCACTCCGACCAGCGCCTGCCCAGAAGGCCGCCCCGCACCGGCGTCACCGACGCCGCATCCATGTGCCCCCGGCGCCGAAGAGCCTTCCGCTTCCGCCTCGCACCGTCTCCCACGCTATCCGCACCCTCTGGCTGGGAGTTCTGCTGTTGCTGGTGGCCGCCGCTCTCGCCAAATTTTTTACTGCCTGGGCGGACCTGCTGGCGGCGCGCACTACCAACCAGATCGAGCAGGGTTTCATCCTCAAGACATTCCGGCACGTCCTGCGCTTGCCTTTCTCCTATTTCACCCGGCGGCCCTCCGGGGCCATCGCGCGGCAGATCGACCAGTCGGACCAGATCGCTCCGCTCTATTCGGCGGTCGCGCAGGAGGTGTGGTCGGAACTATTCACGGCCGTCGCCATCCTTGGCGTGATGTTTTCCGTGAATGCGCAGCTCTCCCTGATTGTGTTCGTGGCGCTGCTGGTCTACGGGCTCGTCACCATGCGCATGAGACGGCATCTGGAAGCCCACCTGGAGGAGTACTACGGCCTGTGGGATGAGGTTTCCGGACGCATCCAGGAAGCGGTGTCCAGCATCAAGACCGTGCGCGCGTGCGCCAATGAGGATTACGAAGTGCAACGCACCACCGCCACCGTGGACCATGCCTTCCAGACCTACCTGCGCAGGAAGCAGGTGGAAACGCGCTTCACCTTTCTCCAGAACACCCTCATCTATGTTTCCAAGGGCCTGGTGCTGGGCCTGGGCGGGATGAAAGCGCTGGAGCACCAGTTGACCCCGGGCGATGTGGTGATGTTCGTGGTCTACCTCGACCGGATTTATTTCCCCGTGCACAACCTGACGAGCCTCTATTCGCTCATGCAGCGCTATGTCGTCTCCCTCCACCGCGCTTTTCGCCTGCTCGACGTGGAGGAGGAACCACGCGGTCCGAGCCAGGCGGTCGAGCTCCGAGAGACTCGCGTGGAGTTCCGGGAAGTCGAATTCGCGTATCGCGACGACCGGCCGGTGCTCCGCGGTTTGAGCTTCACGTTGCCTCCCGGCCAGGTGACGGCGCTGATCGGCGCCTCGGGCGCGGGAAAGACCACGGCCGCCGACCTGTTGCTCCGGCTTTACCAGCCGCAGCGCGGCGCGATTTACGTGGATGGGAAGGACCTGCGAAGCCTGGAACCGAACACCCTGCGAAAGCAAGTCGCCTCCGTCTCGGCGGACGGCGCCATTTTCCGCGACACCCTTGCCCAGAATATTCGTTACGGTCGCCGGGAGGCGACCGACGAGGAAGTCCGCCGGGCGGCGCTCCAGGCGGGCCTGGGACCTGCCCTCGAACGCTTGCCGGAGGGCTTTGAAACCTTGCTGGGAGAGCGCGGCTACGAACTTTCCCTGGGCGAGCGCCAACGCGTCCTGCTGGCGCGCGCCTTCGTGGCCAACCCCCGCATCCTGATCCTGGACGAGGCGACCGCCAACCTGGACTTTGCCACTGAGGCGGCGGTGAAAAAGACTCTGCGTGAGTTGACTCAGGGCCGCACCACCCTCATCATTGCCCACCGCCAGTCGATGCTGACCGAAGTTGACCAGGTGGTGGCCATCCGGGACGGGCGGGTGATCGAGGAAGGCCCACCACAGGCCCTGTTCGATCAGCAAGGTTATTTCTTCCAGATGATGACCGCGCAGCCACGCGGCCCGGAGTTGCGCATGTAGCGCCGTCCTTCAGGGCGGCGCACGCACGGCATTTTGTCTCTTAGATTGTGGCGGGCTCTTCTGCTAGAGTCATCAACTTCCAGGCTTGTGAGGAGAAGGCCGCCAAGAAATATTGGGTCCAACGTGAGGGAGAGGCTGCCATGAAGTACCGCCGGTTCGGACGAACGGGTTGGATGGTGAGCGAAATTGGTTACGGCATGTGGGGGATGGCCGGCTGGAGCGGGTCGAACGACGAAGAATCCTCCCGCGCCTTGCAACGCTCGGTCGATCTGGGTTGCAACTTCTTTGACACGGCCTGGGCTTACGGCAACGGTCACAGCGAAGCGCTGCTGGGTCAACTGATGCGCGCCAACCCGGGGAAGCGGCTCTATACCGCCACCAAGGTTCCTCCCAAGAATTTCCGCTGGCCCAGCCAGCGCGAGTTCAAGCTGGAGGATTGTTTTCCGCCGGAGCACATTGAGGAATACGTTCACCGCAGCCTCCGGAACGCCGGGCTGGAAAGCTTCGACCTCGTACAGTTTCACACCTGGGAAGACGCCTGGGTGGACGACGACCGCTGGGTCAAGAAGATGGAGGACCTGCGCCGGCAGGGCCTCTTTCACGCCATCGGCATCAGCGTCAACCGCTGGGAACCCTGGAACGGCGTGCGGGCGGTCCAGTCCGGCCTCATCGATGCCGTGCAGGTGATTTACAACATTTTTGAACAGAGCCCGGAGGATGAGTTGTTCCGGGCCTGCGTGGAGTACGATGTCGGGGTCATCGCGCGCGTGCCGTTTGACGAAGGTACGCTCACCGGCACGCTTACCCTGGCGAGCAAGTGGCCAAAAGGCGACTGGCGCAACTCCTACTTTGTTCCGGAGAATCTCAAGGTCAGCGTCGAGCGGGCGGAGGCGCTGAAGCCTCTGATCCCCCAAGGGATGACGATGCCCGAGATGGCTCTGCGCTTCATCCTCAATAACCCGACCGTCAGCACCATCATTCCGGGCATGCGCAAGATCGCTAATGTGGAAGCCAATATGGCCGGGAGCGATGCCGGTCCTCTCCCGGACGACCTGCACGCGAAACTGCGGCTGCACCGCTGGGATCGCACACCGACCGAGTGGTCTCAGTGAGCCAGCTCTGGCCGAGACTTTCGCGGTTCGCTAAGGAGGAAAACCTTGAGAGAAACTCCTCATTCCCGACGGGCTTTTCTACAGAAGGCGGGTGTTGTGGCCACAGCTTCGATGGCCTTAGCTACAATGCCAGCGAGTCGGGGGACAACCCCAGGCAAAGCGATGCGGCTTGGGGGACCGGTCTTCGTGGATTCCGACGATCCGGCCGAACTGGCTCGGGCGCATCGCCAGCTAGGTTACCGAGCTGCCTACGCGCCGAACGTGTCACTTGCAGACAAGGAAAAGATCAAGGCCACCGTCAAGGAGTTTGGCGCTCAAGACGTGGCCCTTGCGGAAGTGGGCGCCTGGGTCAACCTGTTGGATCCCGACCCCGCGAAGCGCCGCAAGAACCTGGAGTATGTAACTGAGAGACTGGCTCTGGCCGAAGAGCTCGGGGCGCGCTGTTGCGTGGATACTGCGGGGTCCTACAACCCCGATGTTTGGTATGGTCCACACCCGGATAATCTCAGCCAGCGTTTCTTCGACGCCACGGTCGAGAACGCGCGCAAGTTGATTGATAGCGTCAAGCCCCGGCGCACCACCTTTACCCTGGAGATGATGGGATGGAATCTGCCCGCCGGCCCCGACGACTACGTGAAGCTCATCCAGGCGATAGACCGCAAAGCTTTCGCTGTTCACCTCGACGTCTGCAACGTGATCAACAGTCCCTACCGCATGTATAACAATGCCGCCGTCATCCGGGAATGCTTTGAAAAGCTTGGGCGATGGATCGTCTCCTGCCATGCCAAAGACCTGGCCTGGGAGATTGAATTGCAGGTCCATTTCCGAGAGGTGATCCCGGGTCGTGGGAGAATCGATTACAAGACCTATTTGCGAGAGTTGTCGCGGCTCCCGGTTGACGCGCCTCTGATGCTCGAGCACCTGGAGACGGCTGAGGAATACGCGGAAGGCCGCCGATATATCCAGGGTGTTGCGCGAGAGCTCGGTTTGTCCTTCGGCAGCGAGAGCGCCGAATCTGGGCGGCGGTCATGGACCGCCACAGTTGGGTAGGGGAGGCCTTCGGTCTCCCGCGGGAGGACTCCCCTCCCGAAGATGTACTGGAACGAGAGATTAAACGCTCAAATAAAGGAGCTGATTCATGGACAAGAAACTGGAAATCTCACGACGTGAGTTCCTGAAAGATTCGGCGGTGGCGGGTGCTAGCGTGGCAATGCTGGGCGGGCTCGCGCCGGCGAGGGTGCTGGGCGCGAATGACAAGATCCGCGTGGGCGCCATCGGCACGGGCGAGCGCGCCCAATACCTCATGACGCTCTTCAAACAGGTTCCAGCGGTCGAGCTGGTGGCGGTCTGCGACGTTTATGGACCCCGTCGCGAGGAGGCGCTCAAGATTGCCGGGCCGGAGGCCAAAGCCTACCTCGACTATCACGAGGTGCTGGACCGCAAGGACCTGGATGCGGTCATCATCGGCAGCCCGGACCATTGGCACAAGCAAATGCTCATCGATGCCGTGCGCGCCGGCAAGGACGCTTATCTCGAAAAGCCCATCATGCACTCCATTGAAGAGGGCGTGGAGATGGTGCGGGCCGTCGAGGAGACCAAGCGCATTGTGCAGACGGGCACGCAGCAACGGAGCTGGCCGCACTGGATCATGGCCAAGCAGATCATCAATTCCGGCAAGCTCGGCAAGATCACCTTCATCCACACCTACTGGTATCAGAACTACCTGCTATGGTGGAAGGGCCTTCCCGAAGTGGATATGGCGCAACTCGATTGGAAGCGGTTCCTGGGGAACGCGCCCGACCAACCCTTCACGCCGGAAAAGTTCTACTGGTGGAGGTGGTTCTGGGATTTTGGCGGTGGGATATTGACTGACCTGCTGACGCACTGGATTGACGTTATCCAGTGGTGCATGGACCAGCCGGCGCCCAAAACCGTCACCAGCACCGGGGACGTTTACCGCATGAATTGGCAGGCGCCGGACACGCTCACGGCAGCGTATGAATACCCGGGAGATTTTATGGTCACCTTCACCGGCGCCATCAACAGCAGCGTGGATGACGGCGGCATCGAGTTTCGGGGCAGCGAAGCCACGCTGAAAATCGACCGCGAGCACCTGGCCGTGTATCCCGAGGGCGGGAAACCCGTCCCCGCTTCCAACGTCCCCGAACCTGAGATCTTCGTGCGCTCGGAGCGCGATGGCACGGTCGATAACGTGAAGAACTTCCTCGACTGCCTGCGCAGTCGCAAGACTCCGAACGCGCACATCCAGGCGGGCTTTGAGGCGGCGCGGACTTCCTGGATCGGGAACATCGCCCTGAAGCGCGGCATGAAAACCGTCTGGGATGACGCCAAGGGTCGAGTTGCTTCCTAGCCGACATGACATATAATCCTGCTCTGGAGGCCAGGCATGCCTGAGACTGAGATTATCTTTGATGTCCAAGAGTCGCCTGAAGGCGGCTACCAAGCGAGAGCTCTCGGACATTCAATCTACACGCAGGCTGATACGTTGGAAGAATTGAAGGTGACGCTTAAGGACGCTGTGCGCTGCCATTTCGAGGCGGAAACCAGCCCACGCGTGATCCGCCTCCACATGGTGAAGGATGAGGTCATCCCCGCTTGAAGCTCCCAAGAGACATGGCGGGGGAGGAGCTGGCAAGACTGCTGCGCCGTTACGGCTACGAGATCACCCGGCAGACAGGCAGCCACCTGCGACTCACAGCTCGCGTGAGCGAAAGAGAACACCACATCACCATTCCTGCGCACCAGCGGCTTAAGGTGGGAACCCTCCATTCGATTCTCGCCGACATAGCAACGTTCCTGAAGATGGATCGTGGAGAACTGCTCAAGGACCTCTTCGGAGGGTAGATGCAACTGCATCATCCCCTTCAAGCGCAGCATGAAAACCGTCTGGGATGCAAGCCGTGGCAAGGTGGCCGTGTGAGATTCAGCAACTCCTTGATAACCTCCCTCCAGGGCACCTCGGTACTGCTCGTGGTTGTTGCCGTGGGCTTGCTAGCTGCCCGCGCCGAGGAGCCGAAGGCAGTAAGGCCGGTTTACAACAGCTTCTCCGACGAAGAAGAGATGGCCATGGGGAGCAAGGCCGCGGCCCAGACGGAGAAGCAGTTGAGAATCCTGGAGGACAAGCTACTCGAAACCTATCTCGATCACGTCGGTCAAAAGCTGGCGCAAGCGTCGCGCCGGCCGCAGTTGCAGTACCACTTCAAGGTCGTGGATAAATCTTCGGTGAACGCTTTCTCGCTGCCCGGGGGCTATGTCTACGTCAACCGCGGCCTGCTCGATTTCGTCGAGAATGAAAGCGAGCTGGCCGGCGTGCTCGGCCATGAAATCGGCCATGTGGTGGCTTATCACAGCATGAACGATGTGGCGCGGCGAATGCTGGTGGACCGCCTCATGTACGAAGGGAAGAGGGCGGGTTTCTTAAACGACCAGCAGGTCCAGGACGTGTTGCAGCGCTATGGTGGCCCCATCCTGCTCTTCGTGGATCGAAAATTCAGCCGCGAAGAGGAATCCGAGGCCGACCTTCTGGGGCTTTACAATACCCTCCGCGCCGGGTGGGATCCCGAAGGTTTGGTTTCTTTTCTGACTCGGCTGCGAAAGTTCAGCGCCAACCCTGACTTGGTGCAATCGCTTCTCCTGAAGCACCCTCTTCCCTTGGAGCGCGTGCAGGCGCTTCGCAATGAGCTCCAGCAGCACCCACCCTCCGGGGATCTTCGAAAGGATAGCTTCCTGTTTACGGGCGCCAGAATGCGCTTGAAATCGCTCTCGCCGCCGAAGTAGCGGCGGGCATCAGCCCGGCATCGTGCCCGCCTGGAGAGTCGATAAGCGCGAAAGCCAGTTCCCGCGTCCCCTGGAGCACGCGGCGCGGACGCAAGGTAGTAATCGACAAGAGAGAGTTACCCCACGGTTACGGTTGACAACCCCAAAGCTGAGGTATATGAGACGCTTGGGGCAGGAATAAGCTCTCCTCGGGTAATGCGCACGCCATAGGCGGAATACGGCGCAAGGCACAAACCGCGGGATTGGGTACACGCGATGCCTGTGTGCATGTCCTTTCAAGGAAGGTAAACGGGCGGACTCTCGGGGAATGTAATTTCAATCAAGCGCCATCATCCTTCTGTCGCACGATTCCCAATGGAATGTAGCCAAAAGCGTTGATGAGATAATGAGGATGTTATGAGACAGGAGCGTGAACAATCGGGCCTCGGGGTTAGCATTACGGAAGGAAGCTACAAGGATGTGCGCGCCCTGGTGCTGGAGAGCGCGGCTCTGCGTATTACCGTCGTGCCTGACTGGGGCGCGAAGATGGCGTCTCTCGTGCACAAGAAAACTGGCTTTGAGCATTTGTACCAACTGCCCGGACAAGCGTTCCGCAAGGTTGCCTATGGGGCCTCATACGCGGAGGGAGAAGTCGCCGGCTTCGACGAGATGTTCCCCAGCATCAGCGAATGCTATTGCGATCTCGCGCCCTGGGCGGGCGTCAAGATTCCGGACCACGGTGAGGTTTGGAGCATTCCGTGGCAGTTCGAGGTCTCGGAGTCGGAAGTTCGGCTGACTGTTCATGGTGTCCGTTTCCCCTACGCGCTGGCCAAGAAAGTGACCCTGGAGAGAGCGAACACCATCCTTCTCCGCTATGAGGCTGAGAATCTTTCCCCGTGCGACTTCCCCTGCATGTGGGCGGCGCATCCACTCTTCAACATGACTCCCGCAACCAGGATTATCTTGCCGGAGTCGGCTCGGAACATCATCAACACCGTGCCTGGGCCGGCGCTGGGTGACTATGGCGGGCGGTTCAGCTTCCCGCTCGCCAGGACAGCCGCGGGCCAGCAGTGGGATTTATCGCGGGTTAACCCAAACGAGGGCAAGTTCTATTTCAAGTATTTCTTTCTGGATGACCTCGAAGAGGGCTTCGCTATTGTCCATGATCCAAAGACACGCGAGACGGTTGGCATGACCTGGCCCGTGGATCAAGTCCCCTACCTGGGGATGTGGGTCAACGAGGGAGCGTGGGAAGGGCAATACAATGTAGCCCCCGAGCCTTGCACCGCCCCTTTTGATCGTTGGGACACGGCTCGCCAATGGGGTAAGCTGCCGGTAATCCCGGCCTTTGGCAAACGCCAGTGGAGCTTGCGCATAACGGTCGGTCTGGCGGACGACCCCCGTCGAGTTGAACCGGATGGGACAATCAGGTGAAGAGAGGGGCTGGACGGGTGTGCCAATCTTGTTGCCCATCCGCTGGCCGATGACCGCGCCATCGACACCTATCGGCCCCCCGATCCCAACCAGCCGGGAGGGAGAGATATATGACCAACTACGAGCGGTTTGTCAGGACCATTAACTGGGAGATCCCGGACCGCATCCTCACTTACGACTTCGTCGACAACCGGGAGCTTCTCGAGAAGTTTGGAGGCCAGGGGAATCTGATCGAGCGTAATGCGCGCATGGCCAGCCGCATTGGTCTGGATGTTACCCGCTGCGTCTACGACCCGGAAAACCACTGGATGGGCGCCAAGATTCAGAACTGGATTCGCTTCTTTGGCGTCAATCCAGGCAACTGGGAAATCACCCAAACCGGGGGAACGGCCTGGATCTCCAAACGACCTTTCCACGACCTCCAGGGGCTGGAGAAGAACATGCCCGTAATGCCCAAGAAGAGTGAAGTGGAAGAGTGGTTCAAACCGGAAATCAAGAAAATCAAGCAGGTTTACGACGCTTACGACGTGGTCTTCATCGGGGCTGTGGAAGGCCCGATCACCGATGCTTACACCTACGCGGACATGACTCTATTCTGCGAAGCCATCTACGAGGCCCCGGAGCTGGTTGACCGCCTAATGGAAGTTTGTGGAACCTTCTCCCAATATATCGCTGAGGTGTTCGCGGAAAACCCTTCGGCGCCCTTGATGTTTATGGGCGAAGACATTGCCGGAAGCAACGGACCCATTTTCAGTCTGGGTTTCATCCGCAGGAACGCTCTGCCTATCTGGAAGCGGATCGCCCGGCCCATCAAAGACAAAGGCTTCAAGTTCCTCTACCACACGGACGGGCGGGCGGCAGAGGTTCTCCCCATCATCGTGAATGAACTTGGAGCCGATGGCTTTAACCCCATCGAGCGGAATGGTTGCAACGACATCTTCGAAATCCGCCGCAAGTATCCGCGAACCCTCCTCTTCGGCAACGTCTGTTGCGAAGTTACGCTCCCTTACGGCACGCCCGAGGACGTGGAGCGTGAAACGCTTGAGCTCATCGAGAAGCTAGGCCCCCAGGGGGGAATCCTCATTGGGTCTTCCAGTGAGGTTCATGACTTGGTTCCTGTCGCGAACGCGCTCCGGATGTACGAGACCGTCCAGCGCTACGGGAGGCATCCCATCAAGGTCGGTAAGCGCTAATCCGTGCAGGGGGCCACAGCCTGAGGAGGGCGGGCGCAGATGCTATCCCCTGCGGCAGTGGTTGCTCCTCGCGCTTCGTGGGGAAGCGGCCAGGCGCTGGTCAGTTGCGCTTGGACGTAGTGTCGCTTGACAGGCGCAGGAATCCCGGTTGCGTGGCTACGCATCGTCAGCGTTGAGGCCCATCCACGCCTAGCACGGTGTGTCACGTGGGGGAGGGGCCGATGAAGGCGCTGGCATTCAATTCGACTTTGCCCACCGTTGGGCCCCAGCCTCTTTACAGCGCTTAATTGCGTCTACTAGCGTCGGGACCCGTAAGCGCCAGGAGAGGGTTTTGAGTGTCGGCGGGGTTGGGGACGCCCCTGTAAGCGTTTGCGGCCTGCCGGTCTCGGTCCGAATGAGCTTAGTTCCAGGGGGTGAATTTCTGCTTGACAATTGCGCAAGGGCCATGCTACAAGCCGATCGCGGCTGGTATTACAAATTCCGGGAGTGGTCTTACCTGCGCTCGCTGTCCACAACGCGTACGAACCGAACGCGCACCCTGAGCGTGCAAGCGCTTGCTCTCTTGGCTGGAGGTGCTCCGCAATTGCCGTGTCGCCAAAGCAGAGGAAGCTTCGAGGTGCTTCGTAAGCTTCGAGCACTAATTGAGCAGGAAGGTTGCCGGCCAGGCGCAAAGCTCCCGCCAGAGCGAGTGCTAGCGGCCCGGTTAAAGGTCGGAAGACCTGCCCTCAGAGAAGCCATCAAAGCACTTAGCGTTTTGGATGTCCTGGAGAGCAAGCGCGGGGACGGAACTTACGTTAAGTCGTTGGCCGCCCTATCTCTGGATTGGTCGGTCAAGGTGAACAATATCGACGTCAATTTCGACATGCTCGAACTCCTGGAGGTCCGGAAGATGTTGGAGCCCCGAGCTGCGGCCTTGGCAGCGGCGCGCGCCGGCGAAAAACAATTACGGGAGATTGAGCAAGAGATTCACGCTCAGGAGGCGCGACCGGACGATTACAGCAATCTGGCGCGTTACGATTATCGATTTCACGAAGCTGTTATCCATGCAGCCGGAAATCAGGTTCTGTCTGACTTGGTTGGCGTATTGACACCGCTCCTGCTTAAGAGCCGACAAATCACAGCCCGAACTACCCCGGACATTCCCAAAATCATCAGAGAACACCGGCGGATTTTTGAAGCGATTCGCCTAGGCGAATCGGAGTTGGCTGAGCAGGCAATGAGAGAACACTTGCAGACCGTTGGTCTGGATCTGATTTCTGAACCGAAAAGATGACTTTATCTTCCGAGATCTAATATGACAGAGGAAGGGGGATGTTACAATGAGGACTAGCGATAGGATAGCAAGGGCCGCAACAGTCCTTGTTACGCTTGTGCTGCTGGGTATCTCTTTACCTCGCAGCCAAGCGCAAACTACTTACGGATCGATCGTTGGCAACGTGCGTGACGCCAGCGCGGCGATGGTGCCCGGTGTCGACGTCACGGTGTCCAATGAAAGCACAGGGGAGAAAAGCAGTAAGCAGACCAATGAGGTAGGGGCCTATGCTTTCACCACCTTGCTCCCAGGCGTTTACACCATCCATGTCGCACATTCCGGATTCAAAGAGATTGAGATCCGGGGCATCATTTTGCAGGTGAACCAGACGGCGCGTTACGACCTGGCCCTGGAAGTTGGCCCGGTGACACAAACTGTGGAGGTGCAGGCGTCGGCGCCCGTCCTCGCCACCGACAGCGGTGACGTTGGAAACGTGGTCAGCAACACCCAGGTGGAGAACCTGCCGCTGAACGGCAGGAACTTCGTGCAGCTTGCCAGCCTGACCAATGGGGTTATCGTTTATCAATCTTCATGGTCAGTGGAAAGCGGAGGGTACACGTTTCTAAGTGAGGGGGGACGCCCAACCCAGGATAGCTTTCTCGTGGATGGCATAGAAACTCGCACCCAACGAGAGGGCGGTTACGGCTTGAACCTTTCCGTCGACGCCATCCAAGAGTTCAAGGTGTTGCAGAACTCCTTTGACGCCGAGCATGGGAGGGGGACCTCGATCGTCAACGCCGTCGTGAAATCCGGTGGCAATCGTTTTCATGGGACGGCATTTGAGTTCCTGAGAAACAACAAGCTCGACGCCCGAAATGCCTTTGACCTGACGGGGGTGATCCCACCTTTGCGTCTCAACCAATTCGGTGGGAGCATTGCAGGTCCCATCAAGCGCGATAAGGCTTTCTTCTTCTTCGACTACGAAGGGCAGAGGGTGCGCAGCGGCACGACCTCTTACAGCAACGTGCCCACCCCCGCCATGCTGAGCGGAGATCTTTCCGGTACGGCCACGGCCATCGATCCGTTGACCGGCCAACCGTTCCCTGGCAATCGGATACCACAAGACCGGTTCACTACCTTCGCCAAGGCCGCTATGCCGTACTATCCTGCCCCGAACAGCAATCTCCTCCCGGGTCTCAACTACCACGCGGTCATTAGCAATCCCACCACCATGAACCAGTGGATCACTCGCATCGACTATAACCTGACGTCAAAGGATCGCATCAGCGGCCATCTCATTTTCTTCCGCTATCAGTGGATTACGCCGGGAACCCTTCCCTACAGCGGTAACAGCGGACATTCCTACGCGATGCCCAACGTCCAAGCCGAGTGGACCCACAGCTTCTCGCCCAACTTGCTGAACTCCTTCCGCTTTGGCTACAGCCACACCAGGACCTATCTGGGTTATGACAAGCTCGCCTCGAGCGACCTCACCCAGGCATTCGGCCTGAAGAACCTGGCCCCCGAACCCAATTCCTATGCGCCTCCCCAAGTGAATATTTCGGGTTACGGGAGTCCCGGCGGGGGCGCATGGATACCCTTTGGTGCGTTGGACGTCAACCGCCAGTTCGACGAGCAACTCACTTGGATTACCGGTCGCCATACGTTCAAGTTTGGCGCTGATTTGCGCTTCCTCCGGTACAATGACCTCGGCTATGCCACGCAGAATGGCTACTACGATTTCATCGGAATCTATACGAAGAATCCCTTCGCCGACTTCCTGTTGGGGTTGCCGCAAGACGCTTTCGCCGACCAGAAAGGAGGGAAGAGTTTCGAGTTGCCCACGACGAACGGCGAGTTTTCCTTCTACGCGCAGGATTCCATCCGCCTCACCAGTTCCCTCACCCTGAATGCGGCCCTTCGCTGGGAAATCGTGCAGTACCCTAAGGAGGATAACAATGAGTTGGCTTCCTGGAACTTTCAGACAGGAGCGCTAGACTTTGCGGGGAAGCAGATCAATGACAGGATGGGCCCAACGCAGCTCGGCAATTTCGGGCCTCGACTCGGCCTGGCCTACACCCCGTCTTTTCTCAAAAAGACGGTTTTCCGCGGCGGCGCGGGCATCATGTATGGCAACTTCCGCCAGTGGGAGGTTGCCTTGCTGCATTTCAACCCGCCGTATGTTATGGACAACTTCAAGTGGAATGATTACCCCGTGCCGAATTTCACCACCGACACCCTGTGGCCTCCCGTCAATACCGACTTATCGACGATCGACTTTACCCAAATAACGGTCAACTACCAGAATCCGGACAAGGTGGTCCCCGTCCAGTACCAGTGGAATTTTGACATCCAGCGCGAATTGCTCCCGAACCTCCTCCTGGAAGTGGGGTATGCTGGGAACCACGCCACCCACCAGCCCAACCGCTATGACGCCAATGGGGCTAGTCCTATAGTGGATCTGGCTAACCCGACGACCATCCAGTCCCGGCGTCCCTATCAGAATGTGGGTTTCGTCAGCGCCAACACCTCCCGCGCCTGGTCCGACTACAACGCCTTGAACGTCCGGTTGGAACGCCGGTTTTCAAATGGCTTCGAGCTCCTGGGCGTTTACACCTATTCGAAGGCTTTGGGCATTCGGGCACATGATAACTGGACGGTGATGGATATCAACGACATTCGCAGGAACTACGGCCCCGTGTCCGACTACACCCACATTGCAACGATCAGCTACATTTACCGACTCCCGATTGGCCCCGGCAAAAGGTTTCTGAGTGGGACGCATGGGGTTCTCGGCCGCCTCGTGGGCGGGTGGGACGTGAACGGGATTACGTCCTTCCGTTCCGGAGGCGCGCTGGACTTGGAGTCCCCCGTGGATACCCTCCTGGGGAACCGTGCCGGCAACACACCTAACCGCATCGCCAACGGGAATCTTCCCTCCGGGCAGCGATCTGCCGCCCATTGGTTTGACGTCAAGGCGTTTGTCGATCCGCCCGTCGGACGTTACGGCAACACCGCGACGGGCGCTATCCGCGGGCCTGGTTTCAATAATTGGGACCTCTCCATCTTCAAGAACACCGACGTGGCCGAGCATAAGACAATCCAGTTTCGCGCCGAGTTCTTTAACGCTTTCAACCACGTCAACCTGGGTGATCCCTCTACGTGGACCAGTGATCCATCCTTCGGAAGGATTACCTGGGCCAATACCGCGAGGCAGATCCAACTCGGTTTGAAATTCCTCTTTTAGAGAAATCTTGCAGGGCGGGTGGCGCCAGCCACCCGCTGCTGCCCTCGCACCACAACTTTTAATCAAGGGGCACTAGCATGTATAGAATCCTAGGCTTTATTGCGGCTTTGCTCATACTTGGGTCCAGCTTGTGGGCGCAGGATACCCGGCAAACCCAGTTCTTATTCGGAGCCAGCACTTACCCGGAGCTGCAAACGCGGGAAGAGTGGAACAAGATGCTGGACGAATTCCAGAAGGCCCACATGACCGTGGTGCGCGTCAGCGAATCTTCCTGGGGAAATCTGGAGACCGCCCGCGGCCAGTACAACTTCGCTTGGCTGCGCGACTATCTGGATGATCTGGACAAACATCACATGAAAGCCATCCTGGGGACATCCTCTTACGTCCCGCCCCAGTGGCTGGCCGCCGGGAATCCCGAAATCTTGATTCAGCTCCATCCCGGAGTGAAAGGCCACCCCATGGCGCGGCACTCCCCGTGCCTGAATCATGCGCTTTATCGTGAAGTCCTGCGCGAGTACATCCTTGCCCTGGGAAAAGAATTCAAAGATCACCCCGCCGTCATCGGCTGGCAACTGGGCAACGAAATGGAAGGCGCCACCACCTTGCTTTGTTACAACCCTGCCTGCCAAAAGGCCTGGGTCGAGTGGTTGAAGCAGACCTATCACACTCCGGAAGAGCTCAATCAGCGGCTGGACCTGGTCAGTTGGGGGATGAAGGTCAGGTCTCTTGAAGAAATCCCTCAGCCCGGCGAGGGCGTCGAGGAGGGCGGAAAGGAACTGGCGGCTCTGACTCTGGCGCACCGGCACTTTCGTCGAGACGTCCTTTTGAATTTCTTCATCATGCAGACCCAGGCGTTGCGCGAGGCGGGCGTGAAGCATTGGATCACCACCGACTGGAACACGGTATGGACGGCGGTGGCCGACGACCCCCTCACCCCGAAGTCTCTGGATATTGCCGGCCTGAATTTCTATCACCCCTCAGGCGAGGCGCCCGGATTCTGGACGGAGCTGGCCTGGCATCTCGACATGCACCGGGCCGCGCACGGCCTCGGCCATTTTCTTGTGACCGAGACAACCATCGGGACCACCGGCTCCACGGTGATGGGCGATCCGTTCCCCTCGCGGGAACAGTTCCGGATGTGGATGCTTCAGCCGGTCGCCTTCGGCGCCAGCGCGCTGCTCTACTGGAGCGGCAACCGTTGGCACGGAGGGCATTGGCCGCACTGGGGCGGCGTACTGGATTGGACGGGACAGCCTGAACTGGACTTCCCCTGGGTTATCGAGACGGGAGAGTTTTACCAGAAATGGGGACCGCGCCTTTTAGAGAATCCCGTCAAGGCTCAAGCGGTGGTCTTAACCGATTTCGACCAACGCGCTGCCCTGGAGGTTTACCAGCACACGCAGGGGAGTCTCTCCGTATTGCCGGAGAGCTTCGACGCATTGCACCGGCTGGGCATCGGCGTCGATAGCATGAACCTCGCGGCGGCGGAGAACCCTTCCAATCTCAAGAAGTACTCCCTGGTGGTCATCCCCGCCGCAACCGCGCTGGACGGCGCAGTCATTCCGGTGGCTCTCAAGCAATATGTGGAGGCGGGCGGCACGGTTCTGATCACTCCGTTTACCGCTTACCAGGATTGGAACGGTATCTTTCGCCGAGACGGCTTCGGCGTTAACCTGCGGGAGCTGACCGGAACGCTGGTGCGCACGGCGCGTAAGATGGGCACTGCCGCCGACAAGGGAAGGAAAGACCAGCAGGTGGCATGGACTGGGAGCGGGATGAAAGGGCTCTCCCCCGTCGGCGTGACGGGTTATTGCGAGATCATGGAGGTCAGCCCGGAAGCGGAAGTCATTGCGAAGTTCCGTAGCGACGAACCCCTGCTGGAGGGAAGACCTGCGGCGACCAAGCGAAAGCTGGGCAAAGGCAGCGTGGTCAAACTCGCCTTCTGGCCGAAAGACGACAGTGTGGCGCGCCTGATCCACGAGCTTGTGCCCGACCCTGATAGTCCTCTTGGCGCGCCGGCGCCGCCGGGCGTCCAGGCCGTTCCGCGAACCGACCATAGCCTGTTCATCGTCAACACCAATAGCCAGCCCGTGAGCCTTCAACTGGCCAAACCGGTCTCCGACCGAATCTCGGGGAGAAAAGTGAGTGGCAAAACCCAACTGAAGAGCTACGAGGTGCTGTGGGTGGAATAAGCATCAGCGGCGAAGGCTGTTGCTTTCAACTCTAATACAAACGCGCTAAGTTATGTTACCACAGGGTTCTTGTAGCGCCGCCATCCTGGCGGCCAAGGCCGCCTAGAAGCCAGCGCTACGAAGGAAGCTGTCACTTCAGTTTGTGCGTTTGTATTAGTAGAAGATCCAGTTCAGGATGAGGAGCCCGACTACGACCAGACCCGCAAAAACCCAAGCTTGTTTCATTCGAGCGCCGCGCGCTTCCTCGGCCCCGACAGTGGACGTGTAAACCAGCCCTTGGAGTTCTTCCACCGGCTTACGTGGGGTCACACAACTCACTCCCGCCGTCACCAGAAAGCAGACACACCAGGCGCAAATGGCGCCGTAGAAGTTTGCTCCCATCTCACTTCCGTAAGGCAGCCAGTGAAAGCGATAGGCGAGGTAGTGGGCGATTGCCGCCAGCGTCCCTGTCACGAGGCCCGCCAGGCCACCCGCGGGTGTGGCCCAAAGCGTGAACATCCCCAGTAGGAACGTCGCAAAAAGCGGCGCGTTGAAAAAGGAGAAGAGGAGTTGGACGTAGTCCATCAGGTTGTTAAAGCGGAGAACGATGAAGGCGGTGCCGATGCTGAGCGCCGTGCCCGCTACCGTCGCGACACGGCCCACGGTGAGGTAGTGCCGGTCGGAGCGGCCGGGGGCGAGGTAGGCCTGATAGAGGTCGTAAGTAAAGACGGTATTAAAGGCCGTGACATTCCCCGCCATGCCGGACATGAAACTCGCCAGCATCGCCGTCACGCCCAGGCCCAGCAGGCCGTGGGAGTAGTAGCGGACCATCAGGTTGGGCAGGGCCAGGTCATAGCGCGTCGCAAGGCTCCCGGGATAAAGCGCCACGGCGGCAAGTCCCGGCAGCACCACCAGGGCGGGGAAGAAGAGCTTGGCGACGGCGGCGACGAGGGGGGTTTCAACTGCGGCGCGCACGTCCTTGGCGGCCAGGGCGCGCTGGATCAGCAGGAAATCCGTGCACCAGTAACCGAAGCTCAGCACAAAGCCCAGGCCCAGCACGTTTCCCACTCCGTCCATAGCGGAACCCAGCGGGTTGGCAGCGGGCAGACCTTGCCAGGTGTGACGCAGATCGACAGGAAGGGCGGCGGCAAGTCCCTGCCATCCGTGAAACTCGCGCAGGACGTAGAAGGCGAGAGGCGCCAGACCGACCACAATCAAGACGAATTGCAGGACCTCGTTATAAATCGAGGCGGTGAGCCCGCCCAGAACGATGTACACCAGCACGACGGCGGCCGCCACCAGGACGCTGGTGGTGAATCCCCAGCCCAGCACGATGCCCAGGACGATCGCCATGGCGTAGAGGCTGATGCCGGAGACCAGGATCATCATGGTGGCGAAAGAGAGGGCGTTGAAGGCGCGGGTAGGTTCCCCGTAGCGGAGCTTCAGGAATTCCGGCACGCTGCGCACGCGGCTGCGGTAATAAATGGGCATCATGAAGAGCGCCAGGAAGAGCATGGCGGGGATGGCTCCCAGCCAATAGAAATGGTTGGCGCGCGCGCCATACTTGGCGCTGGTGGCCACCATGCCCATGATTTCCAGCGCCCCGCAGTTTGCCGCCATGAAGGCAATCCCGGTGACCAGCACGGGGAGCGAACGTCCCGCCAGGAAAAACTGCGTGGTGGTCACCATGCGCTTGCGCAGGCGATAGCCCACCAGCAAAATCGCCGCGAGGTATCCCAGGATGATGGCGTAGTCGAGCGAATTGAGTGCGAGAAGGCGCAAGACGCAAGCTCCTTTCAGACTCCGAGGGAAGCCAGCAACAGTAATTTTTGACTGTAACTCTTGTCGCGGCTGACGATCGGCTCATGCCGGCTCCGGCAGCCCGCCGTCTCGCCGGAGCCACTGCGGCAGGCGCATCTATTGCTGCAGCCCTCCGCGCCCACAGGACCTGATGAATCCGGTGTCTCGCTGCTTATGGGCTGAGGGATGACTGCGGGAAACTCATTTCTTCCACATAGACATCCTGGAAGCGCGGATCGGAGCTCAGCGGGACGTGCGTTATTCTACTCCTGATTTGACGGTAAGCCCCATCCTCACCGTCAATGCTGAAGAGCGCGACCTTAGCGCCCAGCAGGGCCGTGTTGCCGGCGGGCTGGACCTTTTCGGACGGGAATTTGATCAGGCCGATGCGGCGCGCGCTGGAGCGGTCGATGTAGTTGCCGAAGGCGCCCGCCAGATAGAGCCGGGTGAGATCGGAGTGAGATGCTCCGAGCTTCTCCTGCAACATCCGGACTCCCGCAGCAATCGCGGCCTTGGCAAGCTGGAGCTCGCGGACGTCCTGCTGGGTGAGGGCCACGGGCGGGCAGAGCATCCACGCCTTGTTGCCGTTCGCCAGGCGCCCTGCGGGTGTAATCCGGGCCAGGTCGAGGCCCACCGAAACCGCGTCCACCAGACCGCTTCCGCAGATGCCGCGCGGGGCCACGTTGCCCAGCACGCGACACGCGAGGCGGCCTTGCGTGACGGTCACTTCCGAGATAGCGCCGGTAGCAGCGCGCATGCCCGCGGAGATGCGCGCCCCCTCAAAGGCCGGCCCCGCGGCGGTGGACGCGCACAGCAGTCGCTCACGGTTGCCGATCACGATCTCGCCATTGGTGCCCAGGTCGATGAGGCCGACCAGCGCCGGACTCTCATGCAGCCGGGTCGCCAGCACCCCGGCCAGGATATCGCTCCCCACAAAACCGCCCAGGCAGGGCAGAAAGCGCACCGGAGGATTGCTTTCCAACTTCCAGCCGAGCTCGCTCACCTGGAGGACCTCCAGGCCGTCTCGCGGGGGCGCGAAGGGGTAGTGCGAAAGGGGTTCGAGGTCGATCCCGCAGAACAGGTGGTGCATCACCGTGTTGCCCACGACCACCACGTCGCGGATCAGCTCGCTCGACACCTGGGCTGCTGACACCAGTTGCCCGATCAGCTTGCCGATCTGCCGCCGAATGGTTTCCTCCAGGCGCCGCTGCCCACGCTCGGCCAGCGCAAATTGCACGCGGCTCATGACGTCGGCTCCGAAGCGCGCTTGGGCGTTGAGCGCAGTACGCACCGCCAGCACGCGGCTGGTGCGGAGGTCGAGCAGTTGCGCGACCAGCGTGGTGGTGCCCAGGTCGACCGCCACGCCCAGGCCCGGGCGTGGGGTAAAGGCAAAGGGCGTCTCATCCGTCAGGATGGCGGCATCCCACTGGCGCAGTTCGATGACCAGGTCGTCCTCGACCGCGCACTGGCAGGCCAGACGCCAGCCGTTCGCAATCTCTTCCGGCGAAAGCTGCTCCTGTTGCGCGGCGTTAAGGGTGGCATGGCCCTCCAGCACGCGCACCTTGCACCCCCGGCAGCGCCCGTGACCGCCGCAGGGGAATTCCACTCCCTGCTCGAAGAGCAGGTCGCGCAGCGGCGTGCCTTCCGCCGCCGTAAGTTCAACGCGAATGGGTTCGAGGCTGATTCGATGTGGTTTTTTCTTGGTCACAGAGGTGGCAGTCTCTTCCTAATAGGTGCGGCCAGGGCGTATGCCGTGCGCCCCTGCCCGGCTTCCCTCAAACCGCGGAACCGTGTCATGGCACGGGATGTTCGCGCGCATACTGGACCATCGCGTGGAGGTTCGCCGTCGCGGTGTCTCGAGTCACTTCGCACCCGGGTCCGACGATGTAGCGGTTGCCCGCTTGGCGATGGCACGCGGCGACCGCTTCGTAAACGGATTCCGGTGTTCCATCCCGCAGGACGCGGACCGGGTCGATGTTCCCGAGCAGGGCCTGCTCCGGCCCCATCTTTGCGCGCCCCTCGAAAATGGGCGTGAGGAAATCCAGGTCCACGATCTCGCAGCCGAGCCGCCCTATCCCTTCCAGAATGAACCTGGTGTTGCCGCAGATGTGCAAGCGCACCCGCGCGCCCAGGGCGTGCAGCCCATCCACCAGCTTCTTCTCGTAAGGCCAGACAAATTCGCGGTAGATTTGCGGGCCCACCAGCGAGGCTGCGGCATCCCCCATCCCCATGAGGTCGGCACCCTCGGCCATCTGCGCCCGGGCAAAGCGCAGCTCCATCTCCACGATGAACTCGAACAGGTCCCGCACAAATGCGGGATCGTCGAAGAAGTCCAACATGAGGTTATTGATTCCTCGCAGATCGCCCGCTTCGGCGATGGGGCCTTCGATCCAGCCCTCAATCAGGCGCTCGGCCGCCAGGCGTTGCTTGAAAAGCGCCACCGCCTGCACGCGGTTGTGCATCCGTCCACCGCCATAAGCATCGGGAAGCTTCAGGGTTGCCAGCTTGGTCTTGTCGGCGAGCAGCGCGTTCGCCTCATCAATGGCCGGCGGCTGGTCCGGGTAATACTTCACCTTCGCCCCGCAGTCGGCCGCTTCGCACGCCGGGTCGGAAATGACGCTGACGTAGTCGAGGTCAAACTCTTCGGCGACGCGCCTCTGGGCCGCAACCTGCACGCGGCAATCGGTGGCATAGTCGAGGTACTTCGCCCCGACGCGGTCCCCGGCGAACATCATGGTGATGGGCATGCACGGAAGGTGATCCACCGGCCGGCCTTCCAGCATTGCCAGGATGCGTTCTCGACCATTCATCGCAGAACACCTCGCAGGTTGATCTCCGCTCAGTCCGGCCTGGAATCCGAGCTCCTCGACGGCGGCGAGGACTGCCCCGGCCGACCCGGTTAGTTATACCGGCCCTCTTCCCGTGCCGTTGCTATAAGCGTGCGAATATTCTCTGCGGGGGTTGTCGGTGGGATCGCGCAGCCCGCGTTCAGGATAAACAGTCCCCCTGGCTTCCAGATGGAAATAAGCTGGCGCGTCTTCTCCCGAACTTCGGCCGAGGTCCCTTGCGCGAGCACGCCGCTGGGATCGATGTTCCCAAAAAGCACATGACGCGCTCCGGCCACCGTCTTGGCTTTCCACGCATCGGTCTTGTAATCCAGTTCAAAACCACAGAAGTCATACTGAGAAAGGGAATCGAGGATCTTAGTGGTGTCACCGCAAATGTGGATGACCGTGAAAATACCGTCGCCGGCCAGGTCTTTCACCAGTCTCTCTTCGTACGGGCGGGCAAAGCGGTTGAACATCCTGGGAGAAACCACGTCCGGCCCCGCCAGGCTATCGCCCAGCGAGGTGAAATGGGCGCCCGCTTTGAAGAGCGCGCGGTGGACGGCCAGATGGCTCTGGTAGCAAACTTCGAGCAACTGCCCGATGGCCGGGTTCTCCGGGTCCGCCGCCAGCTCCACCAGGAACTCGTCGATGCCACGCACCATGCAGGCCAGATCAAAGGCAGCCTGATCCGCATTCCCGCGGATGGCAACCTCCTTGCCGACTTGCTTTGCAATGCGTCGAATCCCTTCGAGGAGAGCGGGGATGCGCCCGTCGCTTTGGGGGTTCGCCACCTTCAGGCGGCCCACTTCCTCAAGACTGTGGATGGCCGGCGCCACGATGCGGCCCGGTTCCCCCGCGGCACACTCGGATCGGGCCCCCATGGCCTCGGCCAGCATCGTGGTATCGGTATCGATCATGATGCAGTCGTGGCCGTACTTCTCAACCGCCAGCAGATGGGCCCGCGCGATGGCCTCGGGGTCCGCGCGGTATTGCTCCATCGGGACGCCCGCTTCTCGGGCCGCCAGCATGAAATTGTGCAGGCACACCGGCACCCGGTCAGGGAGCTGACCTCGCAAGACCGCCTGGACACGCGCAAGGGAGTTCACGAGCCGCCGCCTCCAACTCCGATAATGCCGTCGTCGTAGGTGGCGACCACGCGGCGCCCGGGCGGGACAACCATGAATTCCTTTTCGTCCCAGATCCCGTCCACCAGGCGCTGGATCATCGAGAGGTCACCGCGCACTTTTTCAAACTTCCACCCGCGCTTCGCCGCTTCCTGGCGCGTATGGGATTCAAAGCTCTGGTCGGGCTCGATCCCCATCTCGATGAAGGTGAGCTGGCTGTAGTTTTTCATCATGTTGCACAACGTCTCGTAGAGGTACCTGGCATTGTCCTCGCCGTACTTGGCCACCAGATCCTCGTACTTGGAGGTCATGCCGAGCTGGTTGGCGATGGAGAGTTGGTTGAGCTCGCCGTTCCCCTCGCCGCGCTCGATCCAGCCTGTCGTCTTGAAATAGACGCCGGGATGGCGGTTAAAGTATTCCAGATATCCTTCCTTACTGCCGAGGAAGAGGGTGATGCAGTCGTGAGCCCGCGGGACAATAAGGGGAAGCGCGCGCGCGGTCAGTCCTGACAGGCCGTTGTTGCAGAGCGCATAGCCCAATAACAGCGCTTCATACCGGGAGACGTCCACCCGATCGACCACCGCCTGGACGCGCGCCAGCATACCCTCGGCGCCGATATCGTGCAGGCCTTTGGGCAGGAACTCGACATCCACCTCATTGGGGGAACGCGCGACGGCCCAGCACATCTCGCGGTAGAAGATTTCGCAACTGATGAGTTTCAAGCGCATGCCACTGCCGGCGTGCCTCGAGGGAATCCGCGCGGCGCCTTCCTGCCGCCCGCGGTCATGCCGAACCCAACTTGGGCAAAGCCCTTGCCAGGGCCCGGATGAACTCGGGGCCGGTGCCGCAACATCCCCCAAGGAAGCTTACCCCCGCCTCAAGCAGCGCCGGCGCGTAGGCCGCGAATTCCTCCGGGGTGGTTTTATAAACGGCGCGACCTTCCACCATCTCGGGCATACCCGCGTTGGGCTTGATCCAGATGGGCCGGTCGGTCGCGGCATGCAGCCGGGCACAGATGGAGACATAGCCGGCGATCCCTTGCCCGCAATTCGCTCCGACCGCATCCGCGCCCGCCGCGGTCAATTCTTTGGCCACTTGCTCCGGGGTGGCGCCCATCATGGTGCGGTCCTGGTGCTTTCCGGAGTCGAAGGTCATGCAGGCGACCACGGGGAGGTGTGTTTCTCGCGCCGCAGCGACGGCCAGCGTTGCCTCCTGGAGATCGCTCATGGTCTCCATCACGAAGGCGTCCACGCCCGCCTCCGCCAGAGTCTTCGCCTGCTCCCTGTATGCGGTTTTCACTTCCGCTTCGCTGGTCTCGCCGGTCAGCAAAAGTCTGCCGGTGGGTCCCACGGAACCAAAAACGTAGGCGCGCCCGGCAGCCGCCCGGCGAGCGATTGTAACCCCAGCCTGGTTGATCTGCGCCGCCTTTTCAGCGAGACCGTGCCGGGCCAGCGACAGGCCGTTGGCCCGGAAGGTGTTCGTCAGGATGATGCGGCTGCCGGCCTCGACGTAGGCGCGCGCCAACTGCTCAACAAGCTGCGCTTGGACCAAGTTCCACGCGTCGGGGCACACTCCGATTTCCAGACCCTGTGCCTGAAGCCAGGTTCCCAGAGCGCCATCGGTTAACACCGGTCCACCGGAGACGAGTTCCCGGAGCGATGAAATCATGGGGTCCCTTTCGTATGACAACCTCATTGCTCAATGGCCGCAGCCGTACTTCGGCCACTAGGCTCCATCAGACTCTTCATAAGAACTCCTGCTTGGATAATAGCATGTTTCTGACACCTCGCTTCCTGAATGGACGCTGATGGTCCCGTAGGGAGGCGGCGGTCGCCCCCCCTCCGGCCACTCCAGATGTACCCCTGCGGAACCTCAACGCCAGGCTGGAGGCCACCTGCGGATACGGCAAATGGCTTCTCTCATTTGAGGGATGACTGCTTGTTTCCTTCCGGTTAGAATGGCAGCTTATTTGCTGTATGGAATTGGTACCGATTAGACCCATAAAGGACTAAGCTGATGGCGTACGACGCGACACAGATGCAGGGCTGGCAGATTTCCGAAGCGGCAGAGAAGGGGATGCCCACTCCCCGAGAATGGCAGGAAAGACTGGGGTTACAGCCCGATGAAGTCATTCCCGTGGGGAGGTTGTGCAAGCTCGATTTCTTGAAAATCATCGAGCGGCTAAAAGATCGTCCCGATGGAAAGTACATCGAGGTTACCGCCATAACCCCTACCCCTCTAGGTGAGGGAAAGAGCACAACGTCGTTGGGCCTGATGGAGGGCCTGGGAAAACGTGGAAAGAAGGTGGGCGGCTGCTTGCGCCAGCCTTCCGGCGGTCCCACCATGAACATCAAGGGCACGGCGGCGGGGGGTGGCAATGCTCTGCTGATCCCCATGACGGAGTTTTCCATGGGCCTGACGGGAGACATCAACGACGTCATGAACGCCCACAACCTGGCCATGGTGGCGCTCACCGCGCGCATGCAGCACGAGCGAAACTACAACGACGCACAGCTTGAGCGCATGACCAAGATGCGCCGTCTGGATGTTGACCCCACGCGGGTGGAGATGGGCTGGGCGATTGACTTCTGCGCGCAGGCGCTCCGCAATATCATCATTGGCATCGGTGGCAAGCCAGACGGCTACATGATGCAATCCAAGTTTGGCATTGCCGTCAGCTCCGAATTGATGGCCATCCTTTCGATCGTCCGAGATCTGGCTGATTTGCGCGCCCGCCTGGCAGAGATTACGGTGGCCTGCGACAAGAAGGGCAACCCGGTCACCACGGGTGATCTGGAGGTGGCCGGGGCGATGTGCGCCTGGATGCGGAATACCATCAATCCCACGTTGTGCAGCACCGCGGAATATCAACCCTGCATGGTGCACGCCGGGCCTTTTGCCAACATCGCCGTGGGACAGTCTTCGATCATCGGCGACCGGCTGGGCCTGAAGCTGTTTGACTATCACGTCACCGAAAGCGGATTTGCCGCCGACATCGGTTTTGAGAAATTCTGGAACGTCAAGTGCCGCTATAGCGGGCTCAAGCCGCATGTCTCGGTTTTGACCACTACGATCCGGGCCCTCAAAATGCACGGGGGCGGCCCGCATGTGGTTCCTGGTCCGCCCCTCCCCGAGGAGTACACCGAGGAAAACTTGAAGCTGGTGGAAAAAGGGATTGCCAACATGTTGCACCACATCAACCTCATTCGTAAATCGGGCATCAACCCGGTGGTGTGCATCAACCAATTCCAGACGGACAGCCAAGCTGAGATCGCGCTGGTCCGCAAAGCTGCAGAGGCGGCGGGGTCTCGTTGTGCGGTTTCCCAGCATTGGGCCAAGGGTGGCGAAGGCGCCCTGGAACTGGCGGATGCGGTAATGGAGGCTTGCCGGCGGGAAGTCGACTTCCGGTATTTGTACCCGCTGGAAATGAAGTTGCGGGATCGTGTGGAGTTAATCGCCAAAGAGGTGTACGGCGCGGACGGGGTGGCCTGGACGCCGGAGGCGGAAGCCAAGTGCGAAATGCTGGAGTCTGATCCGAAATACGCTGACTACGCTACCATGATGGTGAAGACCCACTTGAGCCTTACGCATGACCCCGCGCTCAAGGGCGTGCCCAAAGGGTGGGTCCTGCCCATTCGGGATGTGTTGGTTTACTCGGGCGCCAAGTTCCTGTGCCCGTGCGCCGGGACCATCAGCTTGATGCCGGGAACATCCTCGAATCCCGGCTTCCGCCGCGTGGATGTGGATGTGAAAACCGGCAAGGTGAGTGGTTTGTTCTGAGGGAAGGAGGGGAGATGTCCATCGAGAATGCTTACCTCTTCCAAGGAATCAGCGAGCAGACGCGAGACAAGATCTCCGCCCTCGCGGTGGAGGAATCCCACGCGCAGGGCGTTTTCCTCTTCCGCGAGGGTGATCCGGCCCGTCACCTTTACCTTCTGCGCGAAGGGCGGGTGAGGTTGAGTGTTGGAAATAGGGGGCTCCTGGCCCATGTGCTCAGTGAGCCAGGGGACGCGCTGGGGTGGTCGAGTGTGGTGGAACATGACGCCTACACGGCTTCGGCGGAGTGTTTGCTTCCGGTCAAGGTGGTAAAGATTGAAGGGCACGGTCTGAATCAGATACTGGAGAAAGACCCGCTTAGTGGCTTAAGATTCTTCCGGCGGCTCGCCAGTCTGATTGGGCAACGCTTGGTCAATTGTTATCAGGCAACCCTTTCAGTACAGGGAGAAAGAGACATGCGCTCTTATGGATAGTCAGGATAAGGAGATGAGTTCCACGGAAGGCGGCGGGAGTCGGAACTTTCTGCGATCGGCGTTGCAGAAAGGAGAATTCTTCTGTACGGCAGAACTGGTGCTGGGCCGGGACCACAATGTGGCTGAGGCCGAAGTCTTTGTGAAAGAAGCGTCTCAGCAGCAGGACGGCATCAAAGTCATCAGCGTCACCGATCTGCCGGGCGGTAATCCGGCGTTGCCGCCGGAAGCCTTTGTTTCTTTCATCATCGAGCACCAGCTCACGCCGATCGCGCATCTGACCGGCAAGGACGGCAACCGGGCATTCCTGGAAGGCCGGCTTCATGCCCTGGCCCGCATGGGCGTGGAGAATATCCTGGCCTTGACGGGGGATGCGCAGAAAGAGGGCTTCAGCGGTAAGTCCAAGCCCGTTTACGACCTGGATTCGGTGCTCATCCTCTGGCTGCTCCAGGCCATGCGGAGCGGTATCCAGTACAACTTGGGAGCGAGGACCGTTCACAGTACGCCCTTCGATTTTCTCGCGGGGGCGGTGTTGAACCCCTTCAAGGTCCACGAGCCGGACCAGATGATGCAGTTCTACAAGCTGCAACTGAAGGTGGCGGCGGGCGCTCAGTTCATCATCACCCAGTTGGGATTCAACCTGCGCAAGCTCTATGAAGTGAAGCAGTACATGACCCGGGAAGGCCTGGGGCATGTGCCCGTGCTCGCCAACGTCTATGTCCCCACGGCCAAGATTGCCCGGACAATGCAGTCGGGTGAATTGGCGGGCTGCGTCGTCACCGATCAACTTATCCAGCGGCTGGAAGCGGAGAAGAAGCCCCAGCGGCTGGAGCGCGCCGCCTTGATGGTAGCGGCGGTGAAGGATCTGGGCTTTGCGGGCGCGCACATCGGCGGGTTCGGCCTTACCCACGGTGATTTCATGACCATCATCGAGCGCGCTGCCGCCATAGGAAAAGACTGGCGCAGCCGGATGGATGAGCTGGTCTTTGCGTATCCGCAGGAGTTCTACCTGTTCCCCCCGGGCAAGGACGGCCTCAGCGACGGCACGGGTGGCTACCAAATCACGCGAATCAAGCGGCATCCTTCCTTTATCCAGCGGCTCTCCCGGTGGGTGCATCGTTACCTCATTGCGGAAGGTTCTTTCGGGGCGCGCTTTTTTGCCTCCCGGCTGAGGCCGAAAGTTCAGGCGTCCTCCGGCAATTCCTGGAGGCATGGTCTGTGGTATTGGCTGCTGGAGCCATCCACCCTTTACCGCGAGGCAACCCTGGGGTGCGTCAGTTGTGGCGATTGCCTTCAGGACCATCTGAACTACGCGGGTTGCTCGATGCGCTGGTGTTACAAGGAACTGCGCAACGGCCCTTGTGGTGGTTCCCGGGTCGACGGGACATGCGAGGCTCGCCCCGAACTGCCCTGCATCTGGAACCTGATCTACCTCAGCACCCTGGCGATCGGCGACGACCCGAAGAAGTTCGCGCGCACCCTGATTCCTCCTCGGGACTGGTGCCTGGACCGTACCAACGCTTTGGCCAACCGGCTGGTAGGACTGGATAACGTCTGCAAGAGAATAGAATTGCCGACCGCCACGCAAAAGGATCAAGAGGGGAGCGGAAATACATGTACATCATAGGTGAGCTCATCAATTGCACCCGCAAGCGCGTCGGGGAGGGGGCACAAAAAAGAGATGTGGAATTCTTCAGAGACCTCGCCCGCAAGCAGGTGGAGGCGGGGGCGGACATGCTGGACGTGAACGGAGGCATCCCCGGACAGGAAGCGGAATGTCTGACCTGGTTGGTGAAGGTGGTGCAAGAAGCGGCCGAGATACCCCTCTGCCTGGACAGCGCCGATCCCCAGGCCCTTCGCGCCGCGCTGCCGCTGTGCAAGCAGCGGGCTATGATCAATTCCATTACTGATGAAGCCGCGCGCTGCCAAGCGCTGCTGCCGCTGCTGAAGGAGTACCACGCCAAGGTCATCGCCCTTTGCATGGGCGAGGCCGGCCCTCCTGGCGGCGTCGAGGATCGCCTCGCCACGGCGTGCCGGCTGGTCGACCGCCTCACCTCGGGAGGCTTGGCCTTGGACGATATTTATGTTGACGCCTGCGTTTTGCCCGTCTCCACCGGGCCCGAGCACGGCAAGGCAATCCTGGAGGCGATCGGGCAGATCGCGGCGCGCTATCCTGGAGTGCACATCAGCGCGGGAGTGAGCAACGTCTCTTTTGGGCTTCCTTTGCGCAAACTGTTGAACGAGGTCTTTCTGCTGCTGCTGATGGCCCGCGGGCTGGATACAGCCATTGTCGACCCCTGTGACCTGCAACTGATGATGAATATCAGGGCGGCGGAAGCGCTGCTGGGGCGCGATGAGTACTGTGCGAATTATCTCCGCGCTTTTCGCGAAGGGAAACTGCTTTTGCCCGCAGCCTGATTCCCAACCTCACCATTTCTGCGCCAACTTGCACTCGCGTTAGCGGCCTTTGGAGTGCGGGGGGGTTAGACTCTGTCTCAAGACTAAGTTTTTTGAGGCGTTTTGAGAAGGAAACCTTTTGGCATGTACTTCCACCCTTTTGACTTCCCGAGCGACCGATAATATACACTTGACCGCCTCAGCAGGCCAGGCGCATCCGTGCTGAGGCGCTGGAGCGTGCCCGGCAGCAGGAGGCAGTTCAGATTTCCGGGCTTGCCTCCCGCCTGTAAGTGGATCCGAATCTGCGCACTTCTTGTGAGCATGCCGCGTCGAGACCATTTCCTTTCGGCACGGCTGCGGCAGCCGGTTGGGAAGCTATCCAAATCGGCGCTGGTTAGTGGCGTTTCAAAAACGCTCGAGGAGGAATCGTGCCCGCGATTTCGAGCTGGCGAGTACCAAACGCTGCAAGCGAGTGGACAACCCCCCATCCTTGGCGCATCCGACTTCTTTCTGCCATGGCAGGTGGTCACCAAGGGTGCTTGCAGCCTCCTCCGCAACCCGTTGATGCTGCCCAACCGCAATCCGCGGTTCAAGCTGTTTGAAAAGGTATAGGTTTTGTTATAACCCTATTTTGACTCCCACTCTGGATCGCGCAACTTTAAACGAAATTCCGGCTTCTCTAGGAACGTAAGGGGTAGCGTCCATATTCTCGGGCGGTTTCGTACATGGTCAGCACATTCTCAATGGGCACCAGCGGCTGGATGTTATGGACCGCATTGAAAACGAAGCCTCCGCCCGGGCCGAAGACCTTGATGCGCTCGCGAACCTCCCTGCGAACATCATCGGCAGTGCCGAAGGGAAGAGTGTGTTGGGTGTCCACTCCACCGCCCCAGAAGGTGATTCGATCGCCGAACTTCTTCTTTAGCTCAACAGCACCCATATCCGCCGCCGAACATTGAACGGGGTTCAGGATATCGAATCCTGCCACGATGAAATCCTCAATCAAGGCCCAAACGGAGCCGCATGAATGGATGAACGTTTTCCATGAGGTGTGCTGGTGCACCCAGTCGTTGAGCATTTTGTGGAAAGGCAAGAATAAGTCCCGATAAGTCTTAGGAGATATGAAGGGGCCGTTCTGAGCGCCGAAATCCGTGCCGGTCAAATAAACTGCCGTCGCCCGGTCACCGACAGCCTGCTGAATCTTCTTGAGGTTTGCCAGGTTAATCGCTGTTTGGGCTTCGAAGACTTGGAAGATGTAATCGCGCCTGGTTGTTAGGCTGATATACCACTCCTCCACGTCGCGGATCCCTTTAGGTTGCTTGAGCCCGGGGCCTGGGACCCGAGCGATGTTGCCCAAGGCCAGAGCCCCGATGCTGAGCACGATTGCTTTGTCAGTTTCGGTATGGAGTCTCTCAGCTTCACGCCTGAAACGCTCCAGCTCCTCGTCGGATACCGGTCCGAACTCTTCCAGGTTGTCCTCGACCCTGAGGTTGTTCTCGTCGAAAGGCGGTTGCCGAACGATGATGTCAAAGTAGAATCCCCCGCGGGGCATGCGGCCGCTGGCTGGGGCCGAGCGGTCGCCCTGCGGATACATCAGGAGGTCTCCGTCCGGCTCCGGGATGGTGTTGAAGCCTGCCGGGACCAGTGTTGGGGTGGCGTCGAAGGCCGTCCACTCTTTCCACCCAGCGAGCTTGAACCCGAAGGCCGTTCCCGTGCCCGCCAACGTAACAACGTCGGTCCCAAGTGCCGCAATGAGATCGGGCTTGACTTCCCCCAACATCTGGAACGGTTCGATGACTTTCACGGGAGTCCCGCGTTCATCGAGTTGTAGAGCTTGGCGCAAGCGGTACACCGCGCTGACATGCATCCCAGTCACGGTTGTTCCGCCAAGGTCCAGGGGAATCCGGTCTGCTTCCTTATGCTCGAGTGCGAGCTTGACTCGGTCTCTTGACGTCATCATGGCAAATCTCCACTTTGGCGGCTTCCACCCGCAGGTGTGACCTTTCGCCGTTTCTGGCTTCCGGACGGGTGTTCGCTGCCAAGCTATGTGCACTATCCACTCTGAGGTTTCGGCTGCACGCCGCAATTATATCCTTGCAGAGGTCTGTAGCGGACGGATCGATGCGAACGGCATCCCTTCGCCCCCTCCCAACTGACAAACAGAGAAACCATCTCTTTGGACGGGGATGGTGCGTATAACCCGGGATTTCCGTTTTGGAATCCCTGGGTAGCTGGGAGTGTACACCGAAAAGGCAGGTGTCAGGTATCAGGTGCTGGGTGCCAGGGGCTAGAGGAAAGCAGAGCACGCCGTCTTGGCGGTCAGCAGCGACAGCGCCGCAATCCGAAATTACTCGCGCTTCCTGGAAATCGACCTTCAACGAGGCATTAAAAGCTGGCAGGCACGGTTGGTGCTTTTCCCCGCCACGGCGGGTGGGCTCCTACGGGTTGACGAACCTTCATAGATGCGCCAGCCGCCGATCCCCGATGCCACTCCCCGGAGGGGAGTAATGTGAATAGCCGGGGGTGAAACCCCCCGGAGATGAAGTCCAATGTGGGTTTGGTTTCGGCCCTGAAGGGGCCGGACGCGAACCGGGTTCAGGTGTGTCTGTTCAACCCGTTCCGGGTTGGGGGCGTTTGATTCGGCGTTTTGTTTCCGGGGGCGCTCCCGACAGGTCGGGACAGGTGCCCCCGGCTATTCGTGTTGGACCCCTGCAGGGTTCATGCCGCTGTGGCGGTGATGTCCCCATCGCCGGCGAGTATCCGTGGGTTCGTTGGTAGGGGAGCCCTGCGGGCTCCCGTTTTTGGGAAGGCAACCCGTCGCGACGAAGTCGGGAAGCCCTCCCCTACCAACCCCCGCTCGCACACATTGCAACAAGCTCGGTGTACTTGTCCCGATCCATCGGGATGCACCACTCGGCGGTTGATTCGCGTCCCGCAGCGCGGCATCAACCGTGGGTTCGTGACCGAAACGAAAGGCATGCAATCGATAATTCGCGGCCTGAATTAACCGAGGTATCGCAGACATCAAGGTGCGATATCCGCGCAACCCGCGTCCTAGTCGGGGCGCTCAGTCACCGTAAACAACTTGAGCAGACGGTTAAACAGCTTCTCGATATTTACTGCATCCTGCCCAAGTGGCTTCTCCGGTATGAAGAACGGAATTTGGTTTTCAGGCATGCGCTCGATGATAGAACACAGCACCTGCGCAACCAGTTTCTTCTCGTCAGTGGTAACAGGCATATGGTCTCCTTCCGGGGGGTATTTACGCCTCCGAAGCTGGCAGCGAGGATTAAATCGTGTCTTGATTTAACCGTGGCTTCTTGAACACGGAAAAAGGCCACGGTTGCAAAAGGCCCAACCGTGGCTACTCGCTCCGGCACTTGTCACTGATCACTCGTCACTGTTCTTCGGGCTCCGCCGCCCCCTTCATAGATACGCTACCCCGCTTCGTCGGTTGCTTTTCCGCCGCGAATGGACGGTTCTTGGGCTAACTTCATGCGCGCCAGTTCAAGCGGTCCTCCCGCTTGGACGACAGATGCCGGGAGCCCGAGCACTTCTAACGCGAAACGGTTATCGAGCTTCTGTCGCACCGGGTCCTTGTCTAGCTCGTGGAACGGGAGAAGCTTGTCATCCTTTAAGTCATCGAAGATCTTAGCCGCAGCTCTTAATTGCGTCGGCGTTAGGGCGGTCACGTCCAGCACGGGCAAGTGCTGTAGAGCGGTCCTGCCGATATTTCCCCTGCCTGACTGTTGCTTGTTAGCGTGATACCAGTGCAGCAGAAGGCCAAACGTGGTATTCGCCCAGGCCACTAACGCTTTCTCCTGTTCCACCGTCGCAAGCCGAATGGAAATCCAAGCACGACCGCCAATCGTTCGGCGTTGCGTGAACTGCATAGCCGTTGGTTGGCTGTTGAATCGGAAATTCTGGTTGAAATGGCAATGCGACGCAGTCGCCCAAATCGCCTTAACTTTATGATCAATTATGGCTTTCTCTTTTGCGTTCTTGGCGTGCCTCGCTTGTGCTTCTGATTCGCCATCGAACATCAACGTCGTTTCCCGGGTCGCATCGTGCTTCCACAGAACAGGGTAGGTTGGCGCAGATTTCTTCTGAACCTCTGAAATGATGAATGGCCCCCGTATACCTCCGTCGGGGGTGGTGCCGTTTATATCCGCATGGTAGGGCCCAACCTCACCAATTGCTTGTACGATGGAGATCGGCACAATAGTAGCTTCCGATTCGTGCATGGCGGGAAGCCAAATACGCTTATTTTGGGAAATCTGGTAAGCGGCCTGCCCTAAAGAAAGATCAGCAATCCGGGAGAGATTCCACGCGGCAGACCCAGATATTGGCGCGTCAATTGCTTGACCGATTATGTCGTCGCCGAAATGCAGCGGTGTGCCCCCGACCGGGCCGTCCTCAAGCCGCCTCAAGTTCTCGTTTTCGATCAAGGCGCGAATCTGCCTCGCGGCAGTCGCGCCGAGGAGCGGGTATGCCGGGCGTTCTTTCAAGACCACGAACGTGGCGCGGGAGTTGGCAATACCGGTTTTGCGACCAATCACGAGGCACTCTCCCATTCCAGTGTCTGCGGAGAAGGACATCCCCTCGTCGCTGGCACCCGCAATGGAAACGAGTACGAGGTCGCTGTAGCTTCCCGCCAACAGTGTCCGTGACGCTTCCCACGCCTCACCCGAGATGAGGCTCAGTGGCATTACCAATCCCAGCACTCCGCCCGGTTTAACCTTACGATCGGCAAGAACAAGGAAGATGGATGCTTCGCCAGCATTTCCGTGCGCACTCGTGCCCTCGGTCAGCCGTTTTGTCGCCTTCGCCATCAACTTCTGTTCTTCTTTTGTTGAACTGAATGCCGCGAACATGGGCTGAGGGACACCTATCTTCTTAGCTTCATGGCCGGTCGAGCGTGTAAAGGGCGGGTTCATGACGATCACGTCAAACGTGGCATCTGGAATTTCTGTCCAGGTATCAGCGTCAGATTCGCCCGAAGCCCCGGCGGCCTTTGCCGTGATGGCCACAATGTCTAACTTTTTCTGTGGGTCAAGTAAATCAAGCGAGCCGAGGGCCACGCCGCCGTCCGCCTGTTTGCCAAAAGCAACCGTCATGATGCAACTGCGTTTGTATTTCACCGTAGGGTGCGCGCCAGATAACATTGATGCGGTAAGGTGCGCGGCAGCGGGCAGCACGTCGCAGCCCATCAGTGTGTTGGCCATCATCTCGGGGTGAAGCGACTCAGAATCTCCACCTGCCAATTCGTGCAACTGACCGATGCGCTGATACGCCGTAGACAGCAGCGTCCCAGTGCCACAGGCCAAATCTCCAATACGGAGCTTTTTCACCTCTTCGGCGGACGCCCACTGAGCACCCTCAAGTGGCCTTTCACGCGTGATTGCCATCGCAACAAGTAAAGCCGCTGATGCGGGAGTTGTGTAATAGGCAGCCAGGTACTTGCGGTCTGCAATAAGCTTTTGGAATACGGCCCCTGTCAAGTCGTGGGACCGCATAAGGTGGTTCTCAACCAGCTTGTCCGCCGTAGTCGTCAATCGCTCAATCAGCAACTTGGTATCGCTGGCGGGGACTACTTCAAGAATACGGCGGGCGATGTCAAAGATCGGCCAATAATTCACCTTGAGGATTTTGCGCCATTCAATCAGCACGGCAAACTTCGTCAGCGTTCCCGATGCGCGTAACTCATCAACTGAGAGCACCTGAGACAGTTGCCCCGGCCCTCTCGCCAAGCCCTCCTGGAATACGAAAGCATTGGCCAGAATCGTTGCTGCCATGCGTCGCGTTTGTTCATCGTCATGCTGGCGTAGTTCCTTGCAAATCTCTTGCATTGCGCCCGGATGATCATGAGCCATTTCGCCAACCAGCCCGGCTGCTTCGCTTACCCCTTCCACCAACTGGTTTGCCGCTTGTTCAATGATGTCGGGCGGGACTGACGCGGATTGCGTGAGAATCGAGAGATCAGTAATGCCGCCGGTAAGCCAGCCTGACTGTGGCCACCGAGAGTAGTTTTCCGGGCTACTGCCGGTGTACAAAGCTATCTCGAAGTCGCTCGCAGCTCCCAATTCCTTTTGCAATGAGGCACCAGACCGCTTCTTCAAACGCTCAGGAAGCCGAACAGCGACCCCTGACAGAATGGGTCGGCCATTCGTGCGTACAAGCTCACCGAGGCGGGAGATCGCATCGGATTCGACAGCCGTCGCGGGTACCACCTCAGTTTCGATAGCGACAGGCGAGACCCTCGGTTCCAAGATCAGAATGTCGGGGCGTTTGTTGCTCCCCACCAGCATGCCCGTGTTTTCGGAACTGACTACATCGCCAGTTCCCCAAGCCCGTCTTGTTTCCCGCAACAGGCCCGCAAGCGCATCGTTGACTGTGTGCTCTGTGGTAGCCATTCGGTTTTCGCGGCCGGCGCACAAATCGCGCTCTCGGCAATGTGTGCGGTTAAACAGCCTTCGTTAGAGCAGGTAACGCAGCCTTGTTCTTGAAGGCTGCGGCCCTTCAACCCCCAAGGTTTAGAGCCGCAGAGTTAAGAACCAACTCTGCGCTACGCCGCTCACCGCCAGCACCTACCGGCGTGCCCGGCTCTTCGGCTCCGTCTGCCGCGAGCGCACAGCTCGCAGCGAACCGGACACACTCCCCAGAGGTGCCGATGCCTCACCGCCGACATGCACCAGTCTCGTTTTCACTAAGGCAGGCTAAGAGAAATCTTTGGATGCTCCCTCAAGAACTCAAGGAGACCCGACCGTAGCAGCCGATCGGCACTGTTTAAGCCTTTCCTGAGTTCTTTCGATAAGAACTTAATCACCCGGAGCCACGGAATCCAAAGGACCGCCGCTTTGTAAGGTCCGTGCAGCGCACTGAGTTTTTCAGGCATCACCATTTCGGGCGTAATCACAATCAGTGCCGGATGCTGAATTTTCCCGTTTACCCGTCTGCCTAAGTGTGCGTCACGCAAGTGCCGAACGATCTGGCGATTGCTAACGCTTTTCTCCTTGATCTTGACTTCGACCAGGAGCTGCGACGCATCGCCGAGCGTGATGACTGCGTCCGGCGTGCCTCTCTTCCCCTTCTTTTGGAGGTCGAATTCTCTCCACTTCGCCTTTTTGATTGGTACCTTACATACTCTCGCGAGAAACGCCTTCTGAACTGCCCAGCGCGAAAAGAAGAACCATTTGAAGAGTGCCTCAGTGACTTGGTTTTCTTCTCCTTTGTAGTCCTGTGTGTAGAGCCAATCGAGGTCTTCCTTTAGCTCATCGCGAACTAAATGAAATGGCATGGCGTATCTTCTCCCATCGCCCGTGGCGCGTACATCGTTTTGTGCTATATGTGATCCGATCAGCGCAAAGCCGGATGCCGGACACACGCTCTTTACCAGGGCGTTAGCTGACGAAATCTATACACCCGTTTAGAGATAAAGACAATGCTGAATTATGAATTGTGAATGATGAATGAATCAGCAGAGTCGAAAGTCGAAAGTTGAAAGTTGAGGGGGAAAAGAGCGAAGACGGAAGCCAGGAGTCAGGAGACAGGAAGCCCCATCGGGCCATTGATTCATCGGCTCATTGGACCGTCTGATGATCAACGGAGAAGCGGAAGCCTGCGGATTCGGACGCCGGATTCAGTGACGGTCGCCATCGCGCCGGACTTCAGGTCATCACCACAGTGTTTGAGAACCCTTGCCAGAAGATCCGCGAGTTGTTCTGCCCGCAGGCCTTCGATGCGGATGCGAATCACGGGCGGCCCCGTAGCACCTGAAAGAGCCAACTGAAAGGTGAATAGAATGTGGTGCGGAGGGCCGGAATCGAACCGGCACGTCCCTTGCGGGACAAGGGATTTTAAGTCCCTTGCGTCTACCAGTTCCGCCACCCCCGCACGTTCCGAACTGAGAGGTTAGCACGCACCCCCATGCCGCTCAAGCGCCATGTGCCCCACTTGTGTCCTGACGGGGGGATTCGCAACTATAATCTGGAAGCCTCAAGAGATGAGGTAAGCACTCTAAGCGTCGAATCGCGCGTGAGCGGAAAAAGGGCCTGTGGCCTCCTCAAGGCTCATCCACTGCGAACCGCTCGAGGTACTCCATTTCGTCGGGTTTGCCTTCGGCCTTGACCTGCAACTCAATCCGCCCCATCCCAAGCCCGGGAGAATAGGCGCTAATGACGGCGCGGCCGTTGCGCCGGGTTGAGCGGAAGGCAATGCGGGTCATCCCGGCGATGGCGTTCCAAGTCAAACCGGTGCCATGGCCCAACCAGGTTTGCTCCAGCAACTCACCCGGGCCATAAAGGGTAAAGGTAATCGGGTAGTACGCTGAGGGAACCACGGTTCCCTGCGCATCCACCACCAGGGCCGTAATATAGGCAAGACTTTCGGGATCGCCGGCCTTCAGTTGCTGTACATCGGATTCGAGCACGATGTGGTGAGCGGGGCCGGCGGTTCTTCGTTCATCGCTGATTTCTTTTCCCTGGCTGCGCGCCACAGCTTTTAACGTTCCGGGATGGTAAGGCGCCTCCCAGAGGCGGGGCGGATGGAGTAGTCCCGGATCGTGTTCCTCTTTCTTAACGCCCAGGGACGTTCCATTCAGGAACAACTCGACTTCTTGCGCGTTGCTGTAAACCTTTACGGATCGTGTTTTGCCCTCCTCTCCCGGCCAAGTCCAGTGACCCACGATGTGCGCCATGGGTTGAGTGGTCCACTGGCTCTGGTAAAAGTAGTAGACCTCTTTGGGAATCCTCCACATATCGGCCATGCCAAAGGCCACGACGTGCGGGATGACCGTGTCATAAGTCTCTCCATCGTAGTCGAACTGGTGCCAGATCATGCCCCCGGCCATCCAGGGACGGAGGTTGAGTTGGCGCAAGTATTCCTCATGCTTGGCGCAGGCAAGGTCCTCGCTCTCGGCGCCCAGGCCATAAATCCCGCGTCCCATGGTCGAGGCGCTGTACTCCGCCACCAGGTAATTCCGCTGGGGATAGTTGCGATGCTTCTCGTCGGTTTCTTTGCCGACGTCCAGGCCGACCACATCCACCAGGGCTTCAATCTCCTCACCGCGCGGGGCGTGCATGGCAACCGGGCGCGCGGGGTCAAGCTCGCGGTATTTTTTCGCCACCGCCTCGACCACCCGCCTGGCCACGGCGAGAGGCGCATTGACTTCCCCGGCGATCCCCCAGACCACGACGGAAGGGTGGTTGCGGTCGCGCCGGACCATCTCTTCCGCCATGTTCAGCACATTGGCAACGTATTCGTCCGGATTTCCAATCTCTTTGTTGACGGGCAACTCCTCCCAGACCAGCAGTCCCAGGCGGTCGGAAGCGTCGATGGTAGCGGGGTCGTGGGGATAGTGAGAGGTGCGCCAGAAGTTCGCGCCCATCTCGCGGATCATTTCCATGTCCTTAACGTGTCGGGAGTTCGGGAGGGCATTTCCCATCCCGGGATAAGACTGATGCCAGTTGGCGCCTTGAATCTGCACGCGCTTGCCATTCAAAAAGAATCCTTTCTGAGGATCGAATTTGAACCAACGAAACCCCAGAGGGTTCTCCAGGGAGTCAACCAGATGGTCGCCGTCCTTCAGACGCGTTTTGAGGTGATAAATATTGGGAGTGTCGGGAGCCCAGAGCAGAGGACCGATCAGAGGGCCGCTGGTCTGAGTCACCAGGATAGTTTCCCCGGGAGGTATGGAGACAGGCAACGAAATGGTTTTTACGGGCAGCTGCCGGGGGTCGAGGATCTCGTGGGCCAGAGTAAGCCTCTTCGCTTGTCCCGTTCTGTTGACGATTCTGGATTGCAGCCGGACTTCCGCGGATGTCGCGCTCATGGCCGGCGTCGTCCAGATGACCTCCGAAACGTAGGCGGGTTCGGAGAGGCGCAGCCAAACGTCGCGATAAATCCCACCGTAAAAACTGTAATCCGTCTTAACCGTGGGAGGAACGGTGGGGTGATAAAGGTTATCCACCTTGACCGTCAGAACATTTTCCTGCGCGCCGAACCTGGCTGGCTCGGTGATGTCAAACTCAAAACTCGTGTAGCCGCCCTTGTGCTCGCCAATTCTGTGTCCGTTCAACCAGAACTCGGAAACGCTGTTGACTCCCTCGAACTCTAGAAACACTCTCTTGCCTGAGAACTTGCGGTCGAGCGTGAAGTGCTTGCGATACCAGCCGATGCCACGCCAATAGCCGGGCTGCGGGCCGCTCACGTCATGGGCGTTCCAGGTGTGAGGCAGATTGATGGGCTCCCACCAGGCGTCGTCATAATCGCTTTTGTGGGCATCCTGGAAGCGCGGCTCGACCTGAGCGGCTTCGCCATTCTCGCGGTCGAACGACCCTAACTCTCCCGCGCCTTTTGTTTGGCGATGAAAAAGCCATCCGCTGTTGAAACTCCGCCGGAGCCTGGGGCTTTCACCTTCCTGGGCGAAGGTCCCGGGCTCGACGCGCGTGAATGTGAGGAAAAAGATCAGAAGGAAAAGTCGCGATGCTCGCATAGGGCCTCCAAGCGCCGCCACGGCAGTGAGCTGAGCGTCCCGCCTTGTGCTGATGGAAAAGCGGCGGAGGTCAAACTAGGAAACCGAGGCTCGTGATTCCACCACCCGCGTGGCAGTCCGTGAAATCTACCAGCTTACGGCGGCAACAGAGTAAGTCTTGAGCTGGGAGATGGTAAACAGAGCTGTCGCGGCCTCCTGCCGGAAGCTGAGTGTTGAAGGCGCATCCAGCTCGGGAGAGTAGATCTTCACCTCTTTCGCAGACTTTCCTTGAGGCAAACGACACTGCACGGCGACGGATGGAATGGTGGGCACATTCCTGGCGTTGTAATTCACCAGGTGCAGCAACATCCTTTGCTTGTCGCGCTGCCAGACAAGGTTGCTCGCCAGGAAATCCGGCCCGGTGATATGAACCGGAATGTCGTCTCGAGCCGCCCAGCGCACCCCGGCGATAATCTCCGCCCAATTCTTCGGGCGTTTCCAGAACCGATTGCTGATACTGAAGTAGGGTTCCGGCTCGGGAAGCGGGCCGTCAAACTGCACCCCAGGAATGTAGACGACTCGGCCTCTTCCAAATTCTTTGCGGACGTGTGGTCCCGGGGAGATCGCCGCGGCTCCCACACTCTCCTCGTAAGCCGCGGCGGCAGCCTGGGAATCAGCCAATCCGCGCAGGCCCGGCTCGACCCGAAGCCGGCGCCACTCATCGTAGAGTCCCGCCAGCCCCGTGGCCAGCAGCCCCCCGCCGTTTTCCACAAAACCTCGGATCCCGGCCAGTTGTTCATCGGACAGGCACTCCGAATCGGGAAGAATAAGAACCCTATACGGGGAGAGATCCTTCAGGTGCTCATCGAAAATCAGATGGAAGGGAATTCGGGCCTGGATCAGCGCCTGCTCCACCAGGATGGCGCTGAGCTGAGCCCGCGCGTGGTGATAGGCGAGGGAGGGGTAGGAGCGCAGCAAGGCAACCGTCGCAACATCTTCTGTGCCTGAGAACAAGTCACGGTTCTGGCGGTAGAAAGCGATGTAGCGCAGCATTTCGGGCCGGATGGGGTCCTCCCCGGCGTAGCCGATGGTCTGGTTGAAAGCCAGGCACTCCGCCATGGCCACAGAGTTGTCGGAGATGTAAGTCAAGAGAACGTTGTCAAACGCTCGGGCCAACTTGTAGCTTCGAATCTTTGAAATCAGACGGCCATCCGGCAGATAGCCTGGCGGGTTTTCTTCTTCCGTCCAGAAGACCTCGGTCCATTTCAGAATCCGGCCATGGTCAATGCCATTTTCCCAGGCGCGATTGCCTCCCGTGATTCCGTGAGGATTGATCTCGATCGCCACCTCCGGGTTCAAGGATTTTGCATAGAGCGCCATCTGCCGCAGCGCCTCGGCCATCAACTGGCAGCGGTAATCGATCCACTCCTGGATGGCCGGGTCGTAGATGATTTCCATCTTCTCCGGAGGATTCTGGCGGTTCCACTGCGGGGGATTCACAAAGTCGATGTTGGCAAAGCCGAAGCGCGCCAGCCGTTTTTCCGGCGCGTACTTGGCCTTCAGGAAATTCCGAAACCCCTCCGCGCAAACCGGGCAATGGCAGGAGTCGGGTTCGGGGTTCAAATCAAAGTTATCAAAGTGAATAAAATCCGTTTTCACCTCCTCCACGGCGTAACGGACCACCTTCTTCAGGTAATCCAGGTATTCCTGGTTGGCGAAACACGGCCGGTAGCGAAACGACTGCTGGTAGCCGTAGGTGAGCAGGATGGGCCGGCCCTCGAAATCGCGCTGGACCCAATTCTTGGCGCGTGGCTCCTCGGCAAACAAGGTCTCATACATCATGGTGTTCCACTGGATGTAGGTATCGACTTTCATCCCGTAACGGCGAGCAATCGCCGCGGCGTGTTTAGTCTCTTCCATCTCCGGCTTCTCGGCGGCCATTCCGAATCCCTTGTAGAGGTGGGTGTGGAAGACCTCGATGCCCTGCTCCTTGAGCCGGCGGATGAGCGCTTCGCTCTGGCTGCGCTCGTACTCCTCATGGGCATCGAGCCGCTGGCCACCGCGTCGCACGATAAAGATGTATGGCTCGTGGGTTCCCCCGGCATCGATGATTCCATCTTTCAGCCATCGCGCGCGAGGCATCGCCGCAGCGCGGCTCGCCGCGCCGGTCTCCGACAGATTCGCCATCCGCGCCGCCGCCACGCCTGCTGCCACACTCCCTATGAAATCTCTGCGATTCATTACTGTCTCCTGACGGTGATTGGGCCGGCGCGCTACCACGGGAAAAACAGGTAGAGCCTCGAAATCCGTTCGCTCTCGCCGATGTAGATCGTGCCGTCGAGTCCCACTGCCATGGCCTTGATGACGTAGGCCTGCCAGGTGTAGTAAGGACGGCGGTTGACATCTACGAATCCGAGAATTTCGTAGGTTCCATTTTGCGTGTCATAGGAAAACAGCCGTGCCATATCGTCCTCGTCACCGCCCACACCATAGATCTTTCGGTTGGGTCCGGGCACGAGACCGGCGATGCGACATTGCAGGAGCGGCTTCCCGAGGTTTTCTACGCGGAGTTTTTCCGGATCGAACCGAAACAGATAGCCGTCCGAAGTGCCACCGAAGATGAGGCCCGTCGCGTCCAAAAGGAATGCCTCGACCCGCGTCCAGGGCTCGCGTCCGGGGACGGCAGGAGCGCGAACCGGCAATTTCACCAGTGCTTGCTTGCTCTTGTCGAACTTGAAAAGGAAGCCATCTTCGCCGGAGGCATAGACGTTGCCCTTGGCATCCAACGCCATCATGCGTGACATCGTCTTCTCAGTCTCGAATTTCTCTCCCGCCGGAGCCTGTCGCGCCACTACACCCAAGTCTGTGAACGCTCCGCTGGCTATGGAGAACTTGAAAAAATGGGCATTCGGGGAAGAGAGACCATAAAGCACGTCCGACTCGCGGTCAATCGCCAGGGTTAAAATGCTCTCTCCCTTGATGGCCTGGCCGAGGTCGGCAATCTCACAAGGCGCCTTGACTTTGATGGGCTGTTCATCTTCCTTGTGGGGAATGTACTTCAGCAAATGGCCCGCGGGGATGGTGCCGATGTAGAGGTCCCCCGCCGCCGAAGCAACCAGTGCGTGGGTGACGCCGGTTGTGGCGGGGAGAAAACCTAAGGGCTGAACATATCCATGGCGCGGGTTGAATAGAAAAAGATGGGAACGTTTCCCGCTGGTAGCGCCGTAAAGATTTCCGCTAGGGGCAACCGTCAAGGCGGTGATTGCTGATTCGCCATTCGGAATCACGTCAACGGGCGGGTATCCTAAGTCGCGCGCGTCGATCCTGTTCTGAGGAACAACGACGCCGTCGTAATCGAGGGTGCGCTGGGCCAGCGCTTTAGCGGCGAGCCAGGGAAAAGTCAGTAAAGACAAGAAGGCGCGACGTTTCATCTTGAGTCACGGAGATTGGGGACGAAAGATAACCAAGGCAAGACGGTAAGGGACGTTTCCGATTTTTCCCGCCGACTCTAATTCCTTGCCGGCGGTTTGCTGAACCTCGATAGCTCCTGCGAAATAAATAGTCCCGTCCGGAGCGGTGTCCGCGGAATTCAAGCCAATTACCCGACTGCCGTCGCCGAGGCGTATTTCCCCGAGGTCTTCGGTCTTGCCGCTTTTCAGGTCGTAGACGACGAGGTGGGAGGCGCCCACCCCTTGACTGCCCGCATAATCAAATTCTTTCGCGGGTGGCGCGTAATACAGCTTGCGATCAAACCCCAGCGCAAGGGTCAGGGTGGCGTAAGGGATATCGCGGCGGTCATCCATGCCTGGAACGCCCATCTGGCCCAACGCCTGAACCTCGCCGTAAGGACCGCGGTGGGGATCGAATGAGAACAGGAGGCTGGCGCTCTCATCGACGCCATAAAACTTTTTCTCCCGTTCATCCCAGACGACGGTCCGCCAGTGAGTCTCGGACTTGTCGTAGTCCCGACCCAGTGAGATGCCTTTGGGACGAATGGGAATGTGCAAGGGCAACTCGATGATTTCGTCCCGGCGAGGATCGTACTTGTAGATCTGGCCCGCTCCGAAGTTGCCGTAGACATTACCTTCGTCATCGATCCCCAGTGTGCGGCAGATGGATTCCCAGTTGTTCACGCGCCCCTTATCCACGGTTTTCCCCGTGGCCACGTCGTAATAGAGGAAGTGGCCGCGCGGGTGGGTCAGCCCGTAGATGCGGTTGAATTTCGGGTCGTACGCGCCGGTGTTGATGCCTTCGTATTTCGGGCCGATTCCGAAGTCTTCTACTTTTCCGGTTCTCGGATCGTAGGCCATCCAGTGCGCCCCGGGATAGCCTTCCTTGGTGCCGACACGAGCGTAGTTGAACCACCAGCCGGCGTGCGTGCCGAAATAGATGCGCCCGTCTTTACCCTCGCCGAATTTCGCGTGAATCTTGGACTGGGGGCCAACGTGCCGCGCCGATTCCCCGCTCAGGTGCGTCAAATTGCCGATATCGATGATGCGGTCGGCCTTCGGATCGTACATCACCATGTGGCCGTCGCAGCCGTGGCAGGCCAGTCCGGCGTAAACCTTGCCGTCGTGGGCCACCTTCAGCGCCGCCCAGTTGCCGTCCATCTCGGCCAAGCCAGAAAAGATGCGGTAATCGACGGTGACTATTTTTTGCGCTCGAAGTGCTGAAGCTGCACATCCAACCATCAACACCAGGAGCACGGTCTTCCGGGACACTTCAACCTCTCCTCATGGGGTGATTGCAGGAGATTTCCTATCACCACGCCATTGGCAAAAGCAACCCCCATAGGTGCGCAGGAATCCTTGCTGCCATTTCGCTGGCAAGGATTCCTGTTTGCAGTCTTTCAGCCATCGCGCGCGCGGCATGGCGACCGCGGAGTTCGGCGCGACCAGCGGAGGTAGATTCGCAATCTGCGCAGCCGCCACGCTCCCTATGAAATCTCTGCGATTCATTGCCACTTCCTCGGGCCCGTTCCGGGATTGGCGCCTAGCTTATCATTCTGCCCGGCGCCGGTGTAAGCCGGAACCGGAGAATTGTTTCTCCCGGTTGGAGCGCGCCGGTCAGTGTGCCTTGGTAAGCGATTCGAGTGGAGGCAGAGGTTCCCCTTCGTGGAAGTTCCTGGTAAAAGCCTGAAATCGCGCTTGCATTTGGCGCCAATACTCGTGCTCCGCGTCCCACCGTCCCAGAACGGAAGCAAGCCGGTAGGGGGTGTATTCCGCCAGCCAGGCTGAGCGAAAAGGCTCGCGCAGTTCCGAAATGGCGTCCATGAGGTCGGCGAGTCGGCCGTGAGACTGGTAAGAAACCTCTGCGTCGAACTCATTCCACAACTGCTCAGCAGTCGGATGGGGACCCAGCTCCTTCCATCGCTCGGCAATCTCCAGGGCATTCAGAAACTTCGACCCCGCGTAATCGAGCAGGCGACTTCCCAACAATAAACTGTTGAGCGTTGTCGGATCGGCTCCCAACGCCAGGGCACGCAAGAGATGTTCCTGGGCGTCTTCCGCCAGCAGCCGGGCCTGGCGCAAATCCTCGCGGTGCTCGGCAGAACGCTTCAGGGAGGGGGAGGCAAACGGGTCCTCCCACAGGGCGAGCATCGTGTCCTGCCCGAGAACGTTTTGAAGATGGACTTCCGCCTGGGCGAGCTTGGCGAGAGCGGAAGCGGCTTCCGGCGCAACCTTCGGCGGATACACGAGGCGCGCGTAATCGGCAAAGAACGAAGCACGCTCCATGGGCGTCGATTGCCAGGGAGCCACGGCGCCGTAAGCGATAGCGGGCCGGGACATGCGCAGGAGGATTTGGGCGTCATCCGTCCAGACGGTATTCAGCAGACCCCAGGCGTTGGACCGCCGTCCGGCGGCCAGAAAAGTGTCGATGTTGGCAAAAGCCTTCTCGAAGTCCGGCGCAACTTCGTTCCAACTGTTCACACCCGTCGCGATGAGGTGGGGCACCCGCTTCGCCACCAAAGGCCCCAGCCACTTGTCATAACTTTCCAGCGGCTCGTATTCCCACGCCACGGCCATGAGGCCGGATGGCAGGTCAGAAACGACTTCCGGGTATTTGACAATCATGTCGCCCCAGGCCATCACGCGTTTGCCACGTTGCTCGAAAAGCCCGGCGACATTCCTCAGTTGTTCGAGAAAGAGCTTTGCCGGAGTGGCGCCGGCGCCCTGCTGCTTGGCGGCTTTTTCAATCTGCCAGGTTTCGTCAAATCCGATGTGGACGAAGGGACTCGGGAACAGGCGCGAAAACTGCTCGACCCAGTCGGCGAGCAGCGCGGCGACCCGAGGGTTGCGAGGGTTGAATTCCCCGCCGTGCGGAAGAGCCGCCAAGTCGGAGTAGCGCTCCACTCGGAACAGGTCGTGCAGGTGAGCGTAAAGCTCCAGGCAGGGGATCACGTCAATGTGCCGCTCGCGGCCGTAAGCGATAATCCGCCGCACCTGGTCTTTGCTGAAGCGGCCCTGGGGATTCAGCAGTGGATATCCCTCGAGTTCGATGCTGGCCTCGTTATAAAAGTAGTACTGGTTGGCCTTCCAGCGAGCCAGGAAGTCAAGCTGACGTTTGACCTCGGGCTCGCTCGGCAGCGGTCCATGGCTCATGTCCACCATGGTTCCGCGGTAAGCCAGCGAGGGCCAATCATGGATTTCCGCCTCGGGAAGCATCGCTTCGGCGGCCCTGCCTTCCACCAGTTGGCACAAGGTTTGAACCCCATAGAACAAACCGGCTGACGAACTGGCGCGAATCTCCACGCCTTGCGGCGTCACTTTAAGCCAGTACGCCTCGCGCGATTCCGGACCGGGACGTTCATCCGGCACGGGCAGTGGGTCGGCTGCAGCGGTTCGCTTCAGGACAATCGCTCGTTCCAGCGCGGAACTCTCTGATATCGGGAACGGGGCCGCGGCGCGCTCCGCTAGAAAGGCGGAGAGTGTTTGGGCGGCAAACCGATCCTCAGCCGTGGACGCCGCAGCGAAGTGGATACTCAGGCCCCGCACGGGAAATTGTCCCGGCCCGTAATGAATCTGCTGCGGGCGTGGCAATAAAGGGTTGTGTTCAGCCGCTCCCCACGCCGGCAGCAGGAAAATCCCAATCAGAAAAAAAGTTAGTCGTATCCAGCGCACGCGACATCTCCTTTCCTCGGGGAATTCAGGCTAGCAGACCGCGCAGTGATTCGGGCGGGCAAGCCGAATCCAAGGGGCGCAAGATCTTCCATGTTCCTTGCGTCTACCACTTTCCCCGCCACCGCGCGTTCAAAACACAGAAGCGTAGCATCCTGAGTGATTGGCCTCAAGCCGCAAATTCTCCGGAGCGGCGTGACAGGAATTCCAGGAGAGGTCAATTCCTCTTTGCAACGCCAGTTGAAATACCTAGAATACGTCTCGCGTTGAGAGGCATGTTTCAATTCCTCTGACGGTCTGGACCTGAGAAGCGACAGAAGGGGAAGTTCTTGCCTTTTGGCGATCGGTGCGCTGGCGCCGCAGGTCGATTCCCAGCAAAGGAGTCCTGCGAATGGCTGAACTGAGTTCGCGAGAGCGCATGCTGCGGGCGCTCCGCCGCCAGCCGCCCGACTATGTTCCGTGCAGCTTTATGAGCTTTACGGCGCTGCGCCGCCGCTTTCATGAGGATTTTTACGAGTTGGCCAAAGCTGAGCGAGCGATGGGCCTGGACTCATTCCTTTTCATCCCCACCGCCGGACGTCCCCAGCGCCCCGACCATCCCGAGCTGCGAGGTTTGCCGGTGCGGTTTCATCCGGCCGTCGAGACGCGCGAGTGGCGAGAAGAAGTCCCCGGCGATTACCCCATCCTGCACAAGGAATACAATACCCCTGCCGGCAAGTTGCGTGCCAGCGTGCGCCTCTCGGAGGACTGGCCGCACGGCAATCACCTCCCCTTCGTGGACGACTATCAGGTCTCGCGCGCCCTTAAACCTCTGATCACCGAGGCGAAGGAGCTGGAAGCCTTGCGTTACCTGCTCAGGCCGCCGCAAGCCGAAGACATTGCGCAGTTCCAACGCGAGGCCGAGAAAGCTCATGCCTTCGTCAAAGAGCAAGGCATCCTCCTGGCGGGCGGCTGGGGGGTGGGCGCGGATATGGCCAACTGGCTTTGCGGGGTTCAGAACCTCATCGTCCTGGCGCACGAACAGCCCGTTTTCGTCATCGAGCTTCTGGAGATGATTCACGTCTGGAACAAGCAGCGCATGGCCGTGGTGCTTTCGGCGCCGGTGGACTTGTTCATCCAGCGGGCGTGGTATGAGGGTTGCGACTTTGTGCGGCCCCAGTTTTACCGGGAGGTCATCCTGCCCCGGCTCAAGTCCGAAGCTGCCCTGGCCCACGAGCATGGCGCTCGCTTCGCTTACATCTGTTCGAGCGGCACCGCGCCGCTGCTCGATTTCTACCCGGAGGCCGGCATCGACGTCTTGATTGGCGTTGACCCCGTCCAGGGCACCCACACCGATATGGAACTGATGAAGAGAAAGATCGGCGAGAAGGTCTGCCTGTGGGGCGGCCTCTCGGGAGCGGTGACGGTTGAAATGGGGAGCGAGGAAGAGGTGCGCGAGGCGGTGCGGCTGGCCCTACAGACGCTCGGTCCCACGGGATTCATCCTCTCGCCGGTGGATAACCTGACGGTGGATGCGCCGCGCACCTGGCGCAACGTCGAGGTGCTCCTGGACGAATGGCGGCGCAGGCGATAACTGCGGCGGGCGCAACACGGTTCTCCAGGACGCCACCACCACCTGGCACAAGAGCTGGTTCCCGCGTGTCGCGGAGGCCAACGGTCGCCGTTACCTCGACCAGGCGGACGACGTGAAGGATCACGAGCCCGTCCGCACCATCGACATGAGCTGCCTCGTGTATCGGGAGCTGCTGCTGCCCCTGGGAGAATGGGCGCGCCAGGTGGCCCGGCCAGAAACCACTATGCCCAGGCCAACCATTTGCCGGCGCGTGTGCCTCACGGATAGAGGCCGCGCAGCCTGGTGGCTTCCGCAACCCGGCTGATGCCCAGCATGTTGGCGGCGGTCCGCATGCCGACCTTGCGATCCAGGTGGAGCTTCAGGACCTCGTTGAAGCTGGTCTTCATGACGCGTTCCAGGCGGTTGTAGATGTCCTGAGCTTCCCAGAACAGATGCTGTTCATCCTGCACCCATTCGAAGTAGGACACGGTCACGCCGCCGGCGTTGCAGAGGATATCGGGGATAGTGAAGGTTCCCTTGCTCTCCAGGATGCGATCCGCTTCCGGCGTCAAGGGGCCGTTGGCCGCCTCGGCGACGATCCTGGCCTTCACGCTGGCCGCGTTCTCGCCATGGATGGCGTTTTCCAGCGCTGCCGGGATCAGGAAGTCGCACTCCAGGGAGAGCAACTGCTGGGGAGTAATGGATTCGGAAGCCGGGAAACCGGACACCCCGGTCGTCCTTTCTTTGTGCAGCATCAGCTTGGGGATGTCCAGGCCGTCCTTGTTGTAGACGCAGCCGCGCGAGTCGCTGACGGCAATCACGTAGGCTTGGTGGCTGTCAAGCAGATGGGCCGCCACGGTTCCGGCGTTCCCAAAGCCTTGCACCACCACTTTCGCTCCTTTCATCGGAATCCGCAGGTGATCGCAGGTGCATTCGAGGGTGTAGAAAACGCCGTGTCCCGTTGCTTCATTGCGGCCGAGTGAGCCTCCCAGGCTGATGGGCTTGCCGGTTACCACGCCGGGGATGGGATATCCCTTGGTCATGCTGTAGGTATCCATGATCCAGGCCATGATCTGGGGATTGGTATAAACATCCGGAGCGGGGATATCCTGGTTGGGGCCGATCAGGGGAAGGATGGCGCTGGCATAGCGGCGCGTCAGATGTTCGATTTCGCCCAGCGACATCTCTTTGGGGTTGCAGGTTACGCCGCCTTTCCCGCCCCCGTACGGGATGTTCACGACCGCGCATTTCCAGGTCATCCAGGTGGCCAGGGCTTTGACCTCATCGAGGCTGACGTTGGGATGATAGCGGATACCGCCCTTGGCGGGGCCTCGCGCTGTATTGTGTTGGACGCGGAACCCTTCGAAGTGATGGACGCGCCCGTCGTCCATGCGGACGGGCAAACTGACGATGAGTTCCCTTTCTGGATATTTGATCATCTGCCGGATATCGCCCTCGAGTTCCAGTGCATCCGCGGCGATGTCGAAGTTCTCGATGGCGGACTCATAGGCATTCTTTTCGAGTGCAACCGTCATCAGCAGGTCCTCCTCTCCTTGGGGGCTTCCTTCCGGCTGGAGACCGGAAGGTTCAGCCCTTCAAACCTCTTCCCATGCGGGGGGAGCATACTCCTGCCGAATTCCCACGGCAAGGGCCAGGGCTCGTGGCGGAGGCGCGTACTTGGGCTGAATTGGTTTCCTCTGCCAGGAGTGGTCCACATGGGGGTCGTGAAGACGGGCCGAAGAGGACGGGATCTTGCCAGCCGGAGGCTGGCGCTACGGCAATACCGGGGTTGATGGTGAGTGGCGGGAAAGCGATTATGTTATTGCGGCCGCCCCGGCGCTTCTGGTATTGGTGTGCTGCGTTTGAGGTGGCGAGCAGAGCGATACCTTGCCGGGAAGAGCAGGTGGGTACAAACTGAAGGGATGGTGCGGAACTGCTCCGCAACCCCCGCCGAGGGCTTGGGGGGAAGTCCTTCGGACGTATCAGGTGTTTTAGAAGAGAAACCCTTGGGGGAGACTTGTGAAAACTCAACAGGACTATGCTGAAAGTCGATTTCGTGACCAAGTCGCGCTCGTGGTGGGTGGGGCGCAGGGGATTGGCAAAGGTATTGCCGCGCGGCTGGCGCGCGAGGGCGCGCGCCTGGTGATCGGAGATGTTGATCGGCCCAGGATGGCGCGCACCGCCGCCGAGATCGCCAGGGATGGTGGGAGTGTCCGCGCCATCCCCTGTGACGTGCTCAAGCGCCGCCAGGTGGAGCGGATGGTGGCCCAGGTGATTCGCTGGTATCGGCAGATTGACGTCCTGATGTACATCGCGGGGGTGGCAAGAGGCGTCCCCTTCCTGAAGACCGAGGAAAAGCTTTGGGACTGGACGGTGGACGTCAACCTGAAGGGAGCCTTCCTGGTGGCGCGCGCCGTGGCCCCCTACATGGTCGCACGGCGGCAGGGCAAGATGGTTTTCATGGCGTCTACCAACGCCTGGGATGCGGAGGCAGGGTTCGCGCCTTACAACGTTTCCAAGGCCGGAATCTTCCTGCTGGCTAAAACCCTGGCGCGTGAACTGGGTCCCTACGGCATCCATTCCAACGCTGTGGGGCCGGGCCTGATTCGCACCCGCCTGACTGAGGGCCTGCTCAAAGATCGGAAGTTCATGCGCAAGTATCAGGACCTCATTCCCCTGGGACGGGTGGGAAACCCGGAGGACATTGCGGGGCCTGCCACCTTTCTGGCGTCACCCGACGCCGACTACGTCAATGGTGTTTTGTTGTTTGTGGACGGAGGCCAACTTGCCTGAAGGGGCAGGGGCGAGGGACTGGGGACTCGCGGCCAAGGGTCAGGGATTCGGGGTTCGGGCGGCCCAGCGGGGCGACCGGCTCTTTCTTTGATGATCGCTGCTGCTCGTCCTGCCGAATGCTCCATTCGACATGCCGAAACCACGATGTGCGCCCCGCGCGGCGAGAAGTGGGGGCTGTCAGTTCCCCCCTTGGCACCGACATAAAGTCCCTTCCCATTTCCAAAAACTGGATTTCGCGTCAGGAGGCGATTTGAGGGGCCTCCAGCGCCCCGTGAGGCTAGATGTATAGGCCAGTAGCCCGGCGGCGGTGCTGGGGGCATCCGGGGGCGCGGGAGGGGCATGGCAGGAGGCTCTGGCCCCCGACCGGCGAACCTCCGCTCGGGGAGCCACCAGCGGCCCCGGAATCAGACAAAATGCCCATTCTCACCTGAGCTTGCTGTGAACGGTGGCCGGAGGGCTTCCCGACAGTGGTGGGATAGATTGCCCTTCCGCTGGCTGAAGGTGCTTTTCGCGCCGCGCCAGCGAGCGTCCTCCAGACAGCGAGGGAAAGCATCCCACCGGTTGAGGAGAGATCCACGCAGCCGAAACCGCGCGCTTGCTTGACTTCAGCCAGGGCTTCAGATAGTTTTGCGAGCGTTACTGCATCGAGAGATCTTTCCGTATGAAAAAGGCCCTGAGACGATGGTTGTGGTTAGGTGTGGGCGCCGTCGTCCTCGCTTTGATCATCTTCAATCTGAGCCGCAGTCCCGAGTGGCGAAATTTTCGCTGGGACCGGCTATGGGCGTCGCTCACGCAAGCGAGTCCAGGCTGGCTGCTGGTGTCGCTGGGGGTGGTTTACGCCACCTATCTGGTGCGGGCGATTCGCTGGCGATTCTTTCTTGACCCCATCAAGAAGGCTTCGCTGTGGGTTCTTTTCGTGGGTCAGGTTCTAGGATTCAGTTCGATCTACCTGATTGGCCGGCCGGGGGAGTTCGTCCGGCCCGCCTACATAGCCAAGAAGGAGAGTGTCCCCTTCTCCGCCATGGTGGCGGTTTGGTTGCTCGAGCGCATCTTCGACATGGTTTCGCTGGTGCTTTTGTTCTCGCTGGCGCTGTACTTTGTGCCGCTCGAAGCCACCACCGCGGGGGGGGAGTCTCTACTGGCCAAGATGCACGAAGGCGGCTATCTCATGCTGGGCTTCACCGCGCTGGTGGTGGTGGGGCTGGTTTTGTTTCGCCTGCGCGCCGAAGTGCTGACCAGGTGGGTGATGCGCGCCGGTGGTTTCCTACCGCCTGGCAGCCAGCGCCAGCTCGCGCAATTCCTGCGTTCCTTCTCCAGCGGTCTGGAAGTTATCCGCAATTGGAAGGATTTTGCCGCCAGTGTCGCTTCCACGGTGCTGCTCTGGGCTCTGAATACCAGCGTGTTCTGGTGGGTTTTCAAGAGCCTGGGGGGCGGGCTCGAACAACTCTCGTGGCTGGCGGCCGGAATGGTCTTGTTTTGTGCGGCGCTGGGCCTGGTGGTGCAGTTCCCCGGGATTGGCGGGGGCTACCAGGTCGGCGCTCTCCTGGCGCTCACGGAAGTCTTCCATGTGGAGGTGGAGGCGGCGACCAGCGCCGCCATCCTGGTTTGGATCATGGTGTCGGTGCCGTGCCTGGCGCTGGGGTTGGTGTTGCTGCTCCACGAAGGGTTAACATTTCGCAAGCTGAAGGCGATTGCAGAAGAAGAGCGCGTTGCGACGCTGGAGGAGGTTTGAAGCCGGGGTACAAGCAAGATGCTTGTGGGCTGTAGGTTGGCCGCGGTTATGGCATCTTGCCGGAGTACAGTGCGCCGGACAAGTAACTGCTGACTTCTGACCACTGATCAGGAAGCAAGCGCGGACGTAACGCTCTCAACACCCGAGGTCAACGAGGCGCCATGAAATGTCCATTTTGCGGGCACGTGGAAGATAAGGTGGTGGATTCACGCGAGGCCAAGATTGGCGACACAATTCGGCGGCGCCGGGAGTGTGTCGGGTGCGGACGTCGCTTCACCACGTACGAGCGCATCGACGAAATCCCTTACATGGTGGTGAAGAAGGACGGACGCCGGGAGAAGTTTGAGCGGCAGAAGGTCCTGGCGGGTCTGCTGAAAGCTTGCGAAAAGCGCCCGGTCCCTATGAGCAAGCTGGAGCAGATCGTCAATGAAACGGAGGCGTACGTGGCCGAGTCCGCGGACCGCGAGCGGCCCGCCGCGGAGTTGGGGGAACTGGTGATGAACCGGCTGCGCAAGCTCGATAAGGTCGCCTACGTGCGCTTCGCCTCGGTTTATCTGGATTTCAAAGACGTGCGAGAGTTCATGGAGGAACTGAAGGACTTGCTGAAGAGCAAAGAGAAGGCGGAAGTCGCTCCCGGCAAAACCGCCGAGGGCCCTACGGGCGGGTCCAGACAAAAGCCCCAAAGGTCCGAAAAGTTTCAAACCCCAGACGCTCGTAGAGGCGCACCGCCCCGGCGTTCAGGTCGGTGACGGTGAGCGAAACCTCCCGGAAGTCCCTCTTGATAAGCTCCTCAAAGGCCGATTCCAGGAGGACCGTGCCCACGCCGGTCCCCTGGAACTGGTTGGCGACGGCCACCTGGGGGATATGCGCGGTCTGCCCCTGGACGGCAGTCAACGCCAGGATCCCGGCCAGCCTCTGGGTGGACTGGTGGATGGCCACGCGCGAGGCGTAGGGAAGGTATGCGCCGCAACCTTGCTGCTGCACGATATTTTCAATGAGCCGGGTGGCGCCCGCCAGGGACGCGTATTGGTCGTTGATAATGGCGTCGACGTGGTTGCGGTAGGCGCTGTAAAGGAGCTGGGCGGCGTCCTGGTCGTACAGGCGTTCCCAGGGCCGGATCACAAAATCGGCATGCGGGCTCGAGCTTCCCGGGCGGAACGGATTGGCGGCGGAAGGCTGGGCAGGCCGGGGGCGATTCAGCAACGACACAGCCATGAAGCGCCGGCGATAACCTGTGAAACAATGAGCGCGGAAACTGGGATCAAGTTGCTCCAGGGTAAAATGGGGGAGCTGCGCTTCCACGCGGCGCAGCCGGGAGCTTGCCATCATCCCCCGGAGGGTTTGTCCGAGCAGTTGTTGCGCCCGGTCGAGGGCGGCGGGCCCGGAAAGCACGAACAGGTCGCCGATCAAGCCCTTCTCGCCGTCCAAGAAGAAGAAACAGTACCCCTCGACCCCCTGATCGCCGAGCAGGGCACTGCCGGAAAGTCGGTTCTCCTGCAAGCAGGAAGAGATGACGCGGAGCGATGCGGCAAAATCCCAGCGAAGGTGTTCGCCCCAGGCTTCCGACTCAGCTTCGAGCAGGGGAGTGAACTGGCGCGCCTCGAGCTGGCGAAGGTCAACGATTTGGGGCGCCACGGTGCAATCCTTTCTGCGCGCGGGAGGGGGTCAGCGGGGAACACGCCCGCACAGCCCGCAAGGGTGCGCTTTGCTCCCGACGTCCCGCCGGCTCGCCCGCGGGAAGAAAGTATAACGCAAAATCCCTGGGGCTTTTCGCCGGCGTGGGGTGGGAGAGCGATACTCGGAGCCCGCGCCGTGGTTAGGAGGGACTTCCGGACTCATTTGGGAGAGGTCGTCCTCGCGCGGCGTGCGGAGGGCTGCTGCCGGGTTGTTGGTTGTCCCGGAGCGTCGCGGGCTGAAAGTTTTTATCGAGGCCGCAAAGGGATGTGGTAGCATGAGCGGTCTCCGGGCGGGGAGCCCTTTGGGCGTGGACTGGGTGGAGGTAAACTAGAGGCTCTCGTATGGCACGTAGGCGAGCTGTTGCGGTTGCTGCTCCATGGCGGTTTCCAGTAGAGCGCGTCTTCAAGCTGCTGTGGTCACTGGTGATTCTGATTTCAGTCCTGCTGGCCGTACTGGCCGGTGTAGGGGGATTCCTGACTTACCGGGTGGTGACGGTCCGCAACGATACCGAAAATGTTACGCCGGCTTCTTACCTGTTAAGCAGTTATGAGACAGTTGACTTCACGGATCGCAAAGGGGGAGTGCACGAAGGCTGGTTGCTGCTCGGCCTGAAAGGCGCTCCGGTGGTGGTTCTCTGCCACGGGTACAACTCCAACCGCTCGGAACTGCTCTCCCTGGGGACGGTGTTGCGCGAGAACCATTTCAACGTCTACTTATACAACCAGCAGGGTGCGAAAGCCCTGATGTCCTATTCCAATCTGGGAGTCCGGCAGGCCTATGATCTGCTGGATGCCATCGATTTCATCACCAAACACCCTGCGGTCAACGCGCATCGGGTAGGAGTGTTCGGCACCACCACGGGCGGATATGCGGCGTTGGTGGCGGCGGAGCGGAACCCCATGATCGAGGTCTTGGTGGTGGACACGATTTACGACGACCCCGACCAGATGTTTTATGCGCAGTTGGATCGGCTCCTGGGCGGGTCCGGTTCCATCTTTCGTTTCCTGACGCGCCTGGAATTCCACATTGCCACTCTGCGCACGGAGCGCCTGCGAGTCAGGCAGAACCTCACCAGTCTGGGGAAGATTCCCAAGCTGTTTATTTCGGGCCGGGACACACCCATCCTGGCTGATGCCACCGAGAGCCTTTACAATCAGGCTCCCCAACCCAAACGGCTGCTGGTGTTGGAGCACTCGCAGTCTGCCCTGGCTTCGGGTACCGAGAAGACAGAATACGAGTTCCAGACCCTCACTTTTTTCCTACAGAATTTGCCTCTCCGGGCGGATTAGGGTTGTTCCGCTGGGGTGTGGACTTCCGGTGGCGCCCCGCTTTTGATTTCGGCAGGCCATGGCCCAGCACGGGGGTGACAGGATCCCTTGACCGTTAACAGTCCCGCAGCGCCCCCCGGGCTTGTCCACGGGGCCGAGAAGCCCGCGCCTCCCTCACTCCGTCATCGGCTTGAATACACGGTTGTTCTGAGCCTGCTCAAGCTGCTGGGATGGGCGCCCCACCGTCTGTCGCGGGGCGTTTGCGCGGTCCTGGCAACGCTGAGCTACTGGCTCTGGCCACGCCTGCGGCGCGTGGGTCTGTTCAATCTTCGCCTGGCTTTCCCCGAGTGGTCCGAGGGCGAGCGGCGTCGAGTGCTGTTTGGCCTGTTCCGGAATTTTGGCCGCATGCTCGCCGACTTCGCCCATTTCCCGCATTGGAATCGACAAAATATTGAACGCCTGATCATATATGACGGCTTTGAGAATTATGCCCGCGCCGAGAGCCAGGGGAAGGGCGTGATGTTCCTGACCGCCCACTTCGGGAACTGGGAGCTGGGTTCGTTTGCCCACGGCGTTTACGGCTATCCCTGCAACTTCGTGGTGCGGGAGCTCGATAACCGCCTGATGGACGCGCTCATCAATGGCTACCGCTGTCTGAGCGGCGGGAAGGCCTTCGAGAAGAAGGATTTCGCGCGCCAGGTGCTGCGCGCCTTCAGCCAAGGTGAAGCGGTGGGCGTGCTGATGGATCAAAACATGGTGGCTGGCGAAGGTGTGTTTGTGGATTTCTTCGGCCGACCGGCCTGTACCACCGCCGGCCCCGCGCGGGTGGCCCGCAAGACCGCCGTCCCCATCGTGCTCGGGTTGGTCATCTGGGACGCCAAAATCGGGAAGTACCGCCTGCGCTTTGATTCCGTCGACTGGATCAAGCGCGCGGACCCGGAGGAAGAAATCCGCGTGAACACGGCGAACTTCACGCGCTTGATTGAAGCCTATGTGCGCCGCTACCCTGAGCAGTGGCTCTGGGTCCATCGGCGCTGGAAGACCCGCCCGCCCGGCGAGCCGCCACTGTATCCGTATTAGAAACGAGTCGACCGCTGAAAGTCGAAAATTGAAAGGGGAACACATCTGGCTGTGGACTGTTGACTGTCAACTGTAAACTGTTCCCAAGGGGCGAACCATGAGAGTTTCAGAGCTTGCCCAACTGCTGAGTGGAACTTTGCACGGTGATGGCGCCTGCGAGATCCGCGGCGTGGCGGCGCTGGAGAGCGCCGGGGCGGAGGACCTAACCTTTGCCGAAGGCGCGCGCGCCCTCGAGCGCGCGGCGGACGCGCGTGCTGGCTGCATCCTGGTTGCCCAGGACGTCAGGCTGGAAGGGCAGACCACCATCGCCGTCCCGCATCCCAAACTCGCCTTCATCCGCGCCGCCGGGCTGCTTCAGCCGCCTGTGGCGCTGGTCCCGGGAATTCATACCACAGCCATCGTTGCTGCGGATGCGCGGCTCGCCCCCGACGTCAGCCTCGGCCCGCAGGTGGTGATCGAGCGCGGCGCGGTGGTGGGAGCGGGGACGCAGCTCGGCGCGGGGGTATTTCTTGGGGAAGGCGTGCAGGTGGGCGAACAGTGCCTCCTCTATCCCCGTGTGACCCTGTATCCCGGAGCGCAGATCGGCAACCGCGTCATCCTGCACGCCGGCGTGGTGGTGGGCTCGGACGGTTTCGGATACGTGTTCGCCGAAGGGTGCCACCAGAAGTTCCCGCAGTTGGGTCAGGTGATAATTGAGGACGACGTGGAAATCGGCAGTAACTCCACGGTGGACCGCGGCTCGCTGGGCACCACGCAGATTGGTCAAGGCACCAAGATTGACAACCTGGTGCAGATTGCTCACAACGTGAAGATTGGGCGCCACTGCGTGATTGCCGCACAGACGGGCATCTCCGGGAGCTGCGAGATCGGCGACTATGTGGTGATGGGCGGACAAGTCGGCATGGGTGACCACGCGCGCGTCGAGGACCGGGCCGTGCTCGGCGGGGGCGCGGGTATTCTTCCCGGCAAAATCGTGCGCAAGGGAGAGACGGTGTGGGGAAGGCCGGCGCGCCCCCTCGCCGAGTTCAAGAGGATGTATGCCCAGTTCGCCCGTCTGCCCAGACTCGCGGAAAAGGTCAAAGAACTTTCCCAGAAACTTGCTCAACGCACCCCCTAACTCGCTGCTTGGCAGGCGCTGCGGCGCCTTGGGCCGAGACCGGACGCCAAACGGCTCTGGATTCGCGAGCGTTCGTGCAACCCAAGAGATTGCAAAGGCATCCACCTAGAAGCTGGAAGGGCAGAAACTGTTTCTTCGCAAGCGCTACTTTGGCGACCCTGTTGGTCCCGAGTTTCTCTCGTCGCGCGGGGTTTCTACGCGGGTAACGGATGCGCTCTTGCTAAAATACAAAACCGTGCGCGGTCTTCTGAAGCATCGATTGTTCCGGGCGGTTATCACCTGCTCGCTGGTGCTGTTGCAGGTCCACTTCTTGTGGGTGGCCGTGCTGCACCGCCACGAGGCGATGATCCCCTGCGGGCGCGCGCATTCCGTTTGCGGTCGGAGTGGGCAACCGCGGCCGGTGGTGGAAGCCGGGCTTCTCTGCACCGCCTGCCAAATCGTTCGGCACAGCGCCGCCCGGCCTGCGGTAAGCATGCCGGCGCCTGCGCCGGCAGTGGCGATTCCCTTGCGCTCTACGTTCCCTCCCAGTGGCTTCTCTTCCCATCAGCCGGTCGTCGCCTTCGGACGCGCTCCTCCTCTGTCCTAAGTTTTTTCCCCTGATTTTCGTTTGTCGCCGGCAAGTTTCGGGAAGATGCGTGGGCAACCACATCTTCCTTCGACGTATTCATCTTGGTGGTCTTGTTCAGAGGTGAGTTGATGAAGTGACCGGGGAAGGCGCTCGCTGGCGAATGGCATGCTGCCGCCGCGCCTGACGCTTCTCTGTGTCCTTGAATTCGCCGGGAGAGTTTTGCGATGCAACGAGTAACTGTTCTTGCCTGCCTGGTTTTTCTCGCGCCGGGAATTCTCTGCGCTCAAGAGAAGGACAATACGCAGGAGAGGTTCAAAGCCCTGGAAGAGCGGATCCGGGCTTTGGAAGCGGAAGTCCAATCGCTGAAAGCCGCGCAGGCCGCCGCTCCCACGGCGCCGACGCAGGCTTCTGCCCCCGTGCCGGCCACGGGCGCGCCGACCGCCGCTCCACTGGCGCTGGCGGAAGCGCCTGCCGCTGCCCCCGCACCGACGGTGACGGCGCCCACCGTCTTGCCGGGTGAATCCGCAGGCCAATTGCCGGTTTACGGCGGCGCCAGTACTGCAGCGAAAGTCCTCAATCCCGATGTGAGCGTGATCGGCGATTTCATCGGCGCCGCCGGGCGAAACACCGTGCACCCCCTGCCCGGGCTGGAAATGCACGAGTCTGAGGTGGGCCTTCAAGCCATCGTGGACCCTTACGCGCGCGCCGATTTCTTTTTTACCTTCGGCGAGCAAGGCGTGGGCCTCGAGGAAGGCTACATGACCTTCACCTCGCTGCCCGGCGGGTTCGTGGCGAAAGCGGGCAAGATGCGTTCGAGTTTTGGGGTGGTCAATACCCTCCACAATCACGTCTTACCCTGGATTGACCGGCCGCTGGTGACTGAGAACCTGGTGGGCGGCGAGGACGGCATTAATGATGCCGGCTTTTCTCTTAACCGCATTCTCCCCGCGCCCAAGGGGATCTTTCTGGAAGCAACGGGGCAGGTCTTCCGCGGTGATTCCGGAGACGTTTTCTCGGCGAACCGGAGAGGAGACGTGAGCACCGTCGGGCGGCTGCGCGGTTACCGCGACCTCAGCGACTCCACCAACCTCGACCTCGGCTTCTCCTACGCCCGCGGCCACAACGACCTGGGCAGCGCGTTCCTCACGCAACTTTACGGCGCGGACGCCACGCTCCGCTGGAAGCCGCTGCGCCGCGCCATCTACCACAGTTTCATCACGCGGACGGAACTCGTCTGGAGCCGCCGCGAGCAGTTGCTCGCCACCCAGCGCGCCTTCGGCTTCTATACCTCTTCCGATTATCGGCTCAACCGGCGCTGGACGGTCGGCGGGCGCTACGACCGCTCCGACCGGGCGCGTCAGGCGAGCCTGACGGACAGTGGCTTCTCCGGCGTGCTGACCTACTGGCCCAGCGAGTTCAGCCAGCTCCGCGGCCAGTATCGTTTCACCCGCTATGCCGTGGGTCGTGACGCCCACGAGCTGCTCTTCCAGTTGCTATTTGTTCTGGGGGCGCATGGCGCCCATCCTTTCTAGGAGCGAGCATGAAACAACGACTTCGCAAGTTCCCTTTTGCCGCATTCCTTTCGGTTGCAGTGCTGGCGCTGTGGGCGGTTTGTCCGTCGCGGAGCCTGGCTGCTTCGCCGCTCAAGGTGGTCACCGCCACCACCGATTTGGCGGCCTTGGCCCAGGAGGTCGGCGGCGACCGGATTGAGGTCGAGTCGATCGCGCGCGGCTATCAGGACCCGCACTTCGTGGAGGCCAAGCCCAGCTTCCTGCTCAAGTTGCGCCACGCTGACCTGCTTATTGTGGTCGGACTGCAACTGGAGATCGGCTGGCTGCCCCCCTTGATTACCCAGTGTGGCAACCCGCGGGTGCAAGTGGGGGCGCAGGGCTACTTCGATGCCTCGCAATTTGCCGAGATCCTGGAGATTCCCACCACGGTGGTGACGCGGGCTATGGGCGACGTGCACCCCTTTGGCAACCCCCACTACTGGCTCGACCCGGAAAACGGCCGCAGGATCGCCCGCGGCATCGCCACGAAGCTCGGGGAAATGCGCCCCAATGACGCCGCCTATTTCCAACAACGTTTCCAGGCATTCAGCCAGCGTCTGAACCAGACGGGAAAGGCCTGGGACGAAGGCATGATGCCCTTTCGCGGACGCAAGGTGGTCACCTATCACCGCTCCTGGCCCAATTTTACTAAACGCTTTGGCCTCGACGTGGTCGGCTATGTCGAGCCGCGTCCGGGCATCCCGCCCAGCCCCGGCCACACCGTGGAACTGATCCAGATGATGAAGCGGGAGAACGTGAAGGTGATCCTGGTGGAGCCCTATTTTGATCTGAAGACGCCCAACAGTATCGGGCGCGAGACGGGGGCGCAAGTGGTGGTTCTGCTGCCTTCGGTGGGCGGCGAAAAAGAAGTTACCGACTACTTCCAGCTTTTCGATTACGATATAGCCCTGCTGACAAGGGCATTCCGGTCCACTCAATAGGGCTTTCGAGGAGGAAGAATGGAAGTTCTTCAATTCTTGATTGCGCCGTTTGTGGCCAGCCTGATCCTGACGGGGATCCATGCCTACCTGGGCGTGCACGTGGTGGAGCGTGGCGTCATCTTCGTGGATCTCGCCCTGGCGCAGATCGCGGCGCTCGGCGCGACCATCGCCATCCTGGTCGGCATCAATCCCCACGCGGGCGGCGCCTACTGGATCAGTCTGGGGTTCACCTTTCTGGGCGCGGCGCTCTTCTCTCTGGCGCGCATGCGCCGCGCGCACATTCCCCAGGAGGCGTTCATCGGCATCGCTTATGCCGTGGCCTCCGCCGCCGCCATCCTGACCATGAGCAAGGCCACGGGAGAAACCGAACACCTGAAGGATATGCTGGTCGGCAACATCCTGGCCGTCTCCTGGCCGGAGGTGGGCCGCACGGCCGTGCTCTACGGCGCCATCGGGCTGTTCCACTACATTTTCCGGAAGAACTTCCTTCTCATCTCCATCGACCCTCGGGCCGCCGAGGCCAAGGGTATTTCCATTCGCCTCTGGGACTTCCTCTTCTATGCTTCGTTCGGCTTCGTGGTCACCTCCTCGGTGGCTATCGCCGGGGTTTTGCTGGTTTTCTGCTACCTGATCGTGCCTTCGGTGGGCGCCATGTTGTTTGCGGACCGCATCGGACCGCGCCTGGCCATCGGCTGGACGATGGGTACGCTGGTTTCCGCGTTGGGCGTGTTCCTTTCGGTCAAGCTGGACTTGCCCACCGGCGCCACTATCGTTTGCACCTTTGGTGGAGTCCTGGTGCTGATGTTCTTGCTCCACGTCGCGCTTCACTACCTTCGCGAGGCGCGAGACCTGCAAGGCGCCCGCGCCAGCATGGTGGGGAGCGAGCCTGGGGTGGAATTGGGTGCGAGCAGCGAGCAGACGGAACGCTCTCGGTAATCCCTCGAGAGCTTGGCCCAAGACGCGCCAGCACGGGATGAAGCCCAATGAAAAAGCTCGGGCGGGGCGCCCTCTCTCTGCGGAAATTGATTTCTGTGCGCCGGGTTGGTTAGAATCGCACCTTGGGTCGATCGGCACATCCGGCTAAAGCTTGTAAGGAATCAAGAGGGTTGGGGAAAGGTATGCTCAAGAGCCTTGGGATTCTCGCCAGCATGTTGGTGGCTGTCAGTCTTGCGCTGGGGGCGCAGGCGAAGCGGCCCGCCGCAGGGTCATCGTCGGATGCGGCCGCCCGCGAAAAGATCATCAAGTACATGCGCGAGCGCTACAACATCCCCGAAACCGTGAAGATGACGGCGGGACCGTTCCGCAACTCCAACTACGCGGATTTTTACGTAACCACCATTACCGTCGATGACGGAAAACAAAAAAAGTCCCAGGATTTCTACGTCTCCAGGGACCGCCGCTATCTGGTCGAGGGAACCATCTTCACGCTGGGCGCGGACCCGCGGCAGGAAGTTACGCGGACGATCGCCACGCAGGACCTCCCCGGTCAGGGTCCCGCGAGCGCGCCGGTGACGATTGTGGAGTACTCGGACCTCCAGTGCCCGATGTGCGCGCGGGTGCACGAACTCCTGGAAAAAGAAGTGCTTCCAAAGTACGGCAATAGGGTGCGGGTGGTCTTCAAGGAGTTCCCTCTCGTCGCCGTCCACGACTGGTCGCTGACCGCGGCCATCGCCAACCAATGCGCCTATACTCTCAACCCTCCCTTGTACCTGCCTTTCCGTTCCTTGATTTTCAAGAACCAAGCGAGCTTCAACGCCGCCAATGTCCGCGACTTGCTGCTGACTTACGGCGAGCAGGCGGGTCTGGACCGGTTGAAGCTGGCGGGTTGCATCGATTCGAAGGCCTCGCTTCCGCGGGTGGAGAAAGACGCGCGCGAGGGGCAGCAGCTCGGGGTTTCGAGCACCCCCACCTCCTTCATCAACGGCAAGCCCTTGGTTGGCCTCCCCTCGCCGGAGCAATACTTCCAGGCCATTGATGAAGCTCTGCGCAGTTCTCGTTAGACCTTCCCGCGCCCTCGCGCGAAGTCCCCTCCAGAAGGTCGGTACGCCCCTTCTCGCGGTGGTCTCGGACCGCCGAGAACATGCGACGGTCAGCGGCCCGCAGCCGGCTGCGGCGACCCCGGATCGACAAGCCGGCATCGCGCGCCGCGCCGTCTTGAAAAAAGGTATACTCATAAGGTATACACAGATGATTTTTTGGACGAGGGGAGATTCTGTGGGAGCCACACGCAAGACGCTCAGGCAGTTTCTGTGCCCGTGCCGGGCCACGGCAGGTCTGCTGGTGTTCCTGTTGTTTCTCCTGCCTGGCGCTCTGGCGCAGGGCGAGGCGCGGAACGTCGGCAAAGGAGCGGGTCCGGCGCCCGGCTTCGACACCAAGGAAACTGCGGAGAAGATGGTTCGCTACTTGCGAGAGCGTTTCGGCATTCGGGAGGACGTCAAGCTCTCCTTCGGAGAGTTTCGGAGTTCCAGCCAGCCGGAGTTTTACGCCAGCACCCTCACGGTGGATGACGGCAAGGAGAAGAAGACGCAGGATTTCTTCGTCTCCAAGGATGGGCGTTACATGGTGCAGGGCAACATCATCGCTCCCTCCGCCCCCGCGAGCTCCGTCCCCAACAATCTTCACGACAGCATTGCGCGCACGGTGCGCGAGCATTTCAAGATCCCCGAGACGACGAAGGTTGAGGTTGGCCCGCTGCGGGAGGCTGCCCTGAAGAACTTCAGCGTCGCCACCATCTCTGTGGGGGAGGGCGCGCAGAAACAGACGCAAGACTTCCTGGTCTCCCAGGACGGCCGGCGCTTGATCCAGGGCAGCCTTTACGGGCTGGGCACCGACCCCCGGCGGGAGAATGTCAAGATCATTTCGCTGGAGGACCAGCCCAGCCAGGGGCCGGCGAACGCGCCGGTGACCATTGTGGAGTACGCTGACCTCGAGTGCCCGATGTGCGCGCGCGTGCACGAATTCCTGGAGAAGGAACTCCTCCCCAAGTACAAGGACAAAGTGAGGTTGGTGTTCAAAGAGTTTCCCCTGGTGAGCATCCACGACTGGTCGACCACTGCGGCCCTGGCCACGCAGTGTGCCTACGCGATGGACCCGCAGACCTTCTTGCCCCTCCGCGCCATGATTTTCGAAAACCAGGCGGGTCTTAAAGTGACGAACATCCGCGATATGCTGTTGACTTACGGTGAGCGTGTGGGGCTGGACCGCCGCAAGCTGGCCGATTGCATAGACTCCAAGGAATCGCTTCCGCGCGTGGAGCAGGGCGCCACGGAGGGACAGCGGCTGGGTATTGTGAGCACCCCCACCTGCTTCATTAACGGCAAGCCCATTCTCGGGTTGTCCTCCCCCGAGGACTTCTACAAGGTGGTTGATGCGGCGCTGCGGGAAGCCAAGTGAAGGGACTCGGGTCTGGGGGCTCGGGACTCGGGAACCAGAAGCAAATGCCCGCGGCCCGGGGTGGGCGAGTCCCCAGTCCCTACTTCCCAGCCCCGGTTCTTCAGCCCCTAACCCCTGCCGCCGGCAACGTAGTCTCGCGGCCCAGGCGAGGCAGGAAGGTCAGCAAGATGAGACAGTAAACCAGGCAGATTCCTCCCCCCAGCGCCAGCGCGAGGCGCGCCCCCAAAGCTTCTGCCACGGTCCCGGCCTGCAAACTCCCCAGGGGGGCTAATCCCAGCACCGCCAGGTTGTACATGCTCATGATGCGGCCGCGCAGTTCCGGCGGGCTGACCATTTGCAGGGTGGTGTTGGTGAGCGCCAGGGCGCCCACCATCGTGCCTCCGCACACCACCAGCAGGCAGAATCCCCACCAGAAGGAATGAGCCAGCGAGAGCAGGATGAGAGCCAGCGAGAAGGTGGAGGCGCTGAGGAGGATGTATTTACCCTTGTGCTCGACGTCGCCCTGGGCGGCCAGGGTGAGAGCCGCGATCACCGCTCCCAGTCCCGCTCCCGCCATCAAAAAACCCAATCCCGACGCCCCCACCTTCAGCATGTCTCGCGCGATCACGGGCATGAGCACCACGAAAGGCAGAGCGAACAGGCTCAAGGAAGAAGGAATGGAAAGCAGGATGACGAGGAAGCGGTGCTTCCAGACGAAGCGCAGGCCCTCCAGCATGGCTGCCCAGACCGTGGGGCCTTCCTCGCCCGCGCCGGGATGGGGCGGCACGGTGATCACCAGCAAGGCGATGATGAGCGGAAGAAAGCTGAGGGAATTCAAAAAAAAGCATCCCGCAGCGCCCAGCGCCCCGAGCGCCAGGCCGGCTACGGTCGGCCCAATGGCGCGCGACATGTTGAATTGGGCGGAGTTCAGGGCAATGGCATTCACCAGGTCCTCGCGCTCCACCAGGTCCGGGACCATCGCCTGATAGGCGGGATTGTTGAGCGCGGAGGCCAGGCCCGCGAGCAAGCTGATAAGCAGAATCTCGCCGAGCTTGATGACATGGAACCCGGTAAAGACGGCCAGCGCCAGGGCCAGAATCATCAGGGCGGATTGGGTGTAGATCATCAGTTTTCTGCGGTTCAGCCGGTCGGCAATGGCCCCGCCCGGCAGGGAGAAGAAGAGCGAAGGAGCCGAGCCCAGAAAGCCGTTCAGCCCGAGCAGGAAGGGCGAGTTGGTCATGAGCAAAATCAGCCATCCCAGCGCCAGGTTCTGCATCCAGGTGCCGATGTTGGAAAGGAAATTGCCGCCCCAAAAAAGCGCGAAGTCCCGGTGACGAAGGGAACGAAACATGGTCGCAAGCCGTCCGGTTTCCAGCGACGGTTCGGGCGAGGCCAAGCTGGTGATGTCAGGATTGTCTGAGCCCATGAGCTTTGGTTTTTGCGAAAGACTGAATTCCCATTCTACTATAAGGGCGGTGCCGGACAATTCCTGTAACCCGGCGGCGGCCCGCTTCGTCGGAAGGCAATGAGAGGCGTTTGAAAGCCGGAAAGTTGCCTGCGGTGGCGGAGGCTGACCTGTCCGGAGCTCTCGGGGAATCTTTTTGGACCGCCGGGTGCGGGTCGCCGCCAAGGAGGATGCCATGAGGAAGTGGTTGATGGCGGGGACGGGGGTGATCGCAGCCGTCCTCTGCCTGGGGTTAGTCGGCTGGGCGGTCGAACGTGGCGAATGGGGGCAAGGTTTTGGGGATCGCGGGCCGCACTGGATGGGGCAGCGACTGTTGGCCCTGCTGGAGAACGACCGCGTCAAGTCGGAGTTGGGTCTGAGCGATCAGCAGGCGGACCGCCTGCGCCAGATTGTGGTGGATGCGGAAAAATCCTCTGTGAAGACCCGCGCGGATCTGGCCGTCCGCGGCATCGAGTTGCGGGAACTGCTGCGCGCCGACAACCCCGATCGGGGAGCGGTGATGAAGAAGGTTCAGGAGGTCTCCGACCTGCGCGGACAAATGATGAAGCAGCACGTTGAGGCGCTGCTGGCTGCGAAGACCGTTCTGACACCCGAACAGCAGAAGAAGATCCGAGCGTTCATCGAGCGCCGGCACGGGGGCGGGTTCCGGAGAGAGCGGTTTGGGGAACACCGCGGTGGATGGGGCCCACCACCCGAACCCCCAGGACGCGCGCCCGAGCCGCCGCGCAACCCGCCGGAGCCGCCGGTGCAGTAGTTGCTCGGTGATGCCGGCTTGGAGCACCCTGGAGGGGCTGCGACACGTCCCCAATTCTTCTTGCTTGCCTTGTACCCCTTAGCCCCGCACAATGGCCTAGATGCGGCTGAAATCCGCAAGGGCAAGCCGAGGCATGAAGAAACTCTTTGTCCGATGCACGAATTGCGACCGGGAATTTGAAACCTCCCTGCAAGTCGCGGAAGAGGATTTCTTGCGCGAGGGAGCCGTCCAGACGTTCAACAGTGCTTGAAAACCTGCATACCGGTCCCGCCTGCGGGACGGGCGCTACAAAACGGGGTTTTCACACGCACTCTACACGCCCATTTTCTGGGCTTACAAACGCGAAAGTTGGGGGGTATACTCACCTACGGTGACACACGCAGGTGGGCATGGCTGCACGGTACGTTCTAAGCGATTATGTAGCCGGAGCGATGGCGCAAGCCATCTATGACAAACTGGAAGATGGTACTTTCGCCGGGCGTCTCCCCTTCTGCCAGGGCGTTGTCGCCTTCGGCGCTTCCTTGCGCGAGTGCGAGGAGGAATTACGTTCAACGCTCGAGGACTGGATTCTGCTTGGACTGCGTCTGGGTCACCCCCTGCCTGTGATTGGAGAGATCGACCTTAACAAGGAGCCCGCCCGCGAGCCGGTGGACGCCGTGTAAACGGGCTTGAGTTCACTCGCCGGTTGCGAAAGCTTGGTTTCAATGGCCCGTTTTTGGGAACCCGCCACCAATTCATGGTCCTGGCGCAAACGCGCCTGCCTGTTCCATCGAACGCAGAATATTCCGCTCCCCAGCTTCGCATGATGATCCGGGAAGTTGAGGGCATAGTGGGGCGCGAAATCACTCTGAACGAGTGGAACAACTTGTGAAATTGCCCGAACGGGTGGCCCCTGCCCACACCCTGCATTCCTGTTCAAGGGTTTGAGGAAGGTTCAAATGGAGAAGCAAGGGCAAGCCGAGGGATGAGGAAACTCTTCGTCCGATGCACGAATTGCGACCGGGAATTTGAAACCTCCCTGCAAGTCGCGGAAGAGGATTTCTTGCGCGAGGGAGCCTTCCAGACGTTCAACAGCATGGAGATGTGCCCGCATTGTCACAAGGTGATCTTCTACGTCAGGGAGCACTTTTTCTTCAAAGAAACCCTCCCCGGTAACTGCTGATCCCCGGTCGTTACCCCAAAATCGAGAGGCCTTCGCAGCCAGATTTGGACGCGGTTCCGTCCTTGGAATGCCAAAAGGCGGAAGCCTCGAAGGAGAACGAGAGCCAAAAACGATCGATCGGACTTCGCCAAAGTACTTGCCAAACATCAGGCGACGGGATATGTTCCCCTCACCTTTGGAGGTCCCACGAAAGGTTCTCAATAGGTCGCCACAGATAAGGAGGTCGCACTCCAATTCCTCAAGAGTCGCAGGAACCGATCAGCGCACCACGGGGGGAAGATGAGCAAGAGCCCCAGGCCGACGGAGTGTTGCGGGGCATCGAGGCGCTGGAAGGCCGCGACCAGCAGCTATGGTCCATCGGGCTTCTCATCATGGTGGTTCTAGCGGCGGGATTCCTTTCCTTAATCTTGCCGAACCTCACCTGGAGACTGGAAAGCCTGCGGGTGCAGGGCCACTACCTGCCCCAGTTCTTCTTCGCGCTTATTGTTCTCATTGTGCTTTTCAATATCTACGTGCTCGATCAACGGCGCGCCTTGCGGAGCACCCGCGCGGAACTGGTGCGCCAACTGGTGCGCAGCGAGGCGGCGGAGAAGCTTTCGCTCATCGATCCGTTGACCGGGATCTTCAACCGGCGTTACCTCGACCAGATCCTTCCCAAGGAAGTGAGCCGCGCGGACCGTCTGTCCGCCAGCCTCGCCTTCTTAATGGTCGATGTGAATGATTTCAAAGCGATTAATAATAAATTCGGACATCTCGAAGGCGATTGGGTCCTCAAGGAAATCGCGCGTTTGATGAAAGAGACCTTTCGTGGCTCGGACAGCGTCGTGCGTTACGGCGGTGACGAGTTCCTGGTGGTGATGGTGGGGACCAACGCGGAACAGGGCCAGCGGGCTGTGGCGCGCCTGCTCGAACGCGTGGGCGGTTGGAACGACACGAATGCCGTCCGCGGATACAGCCTCACCCTCAGTTGCGGGTTAGCGACCTATACGAAGGGCACCAACCTGGCCGAGGTCCTGGCGCGTTCCGACAAGAGAATGTACGAGGAGAAGGCTCGCCACTCCGCCCTGGCGTGAAGCTCCTGCGGTCTTCCTTTACTCCGCCGATTCTCAAGCCCTATAATAGATGGTTTGCGCTCAAGCCTTTTGACCTCGCTGTGGGTGTGTGCGACGAGGAGATGTGCCATCCCCCACTTCGGGGGGATGCAAAGAGGAATTGTTGCAAAAGGGCGAAAACCAATCCAAACTCGCCGCCGCGGTTTCTGTGCCTTCCGAGAAACTTGATTCCAAGGGCCTGCAAGCTTCCCCGGGCCCACCCGCGCCAGGCGCTCCAGCCCCTTTCGCGGGAGCGGTAGAGGCCTTCGCTTCCGGCCTGCCCCTTCCCCAGGCCCCCCAGGCTTGTGCTTCCGGGGACGCGGGCGCCATCGTGGTGCGCAAGGCTCGCGTGCACAATTTGAAGAGCCTCGACTGCGAAATCCCTCATCATCGGCTGACGGTGGTCACGGGACCTTCGGGCTCCGGGAAGTCCAGCCTGGCCTTCGACACCCTCTACGCGGAAGGCCAGCGCCGTTATATCGAATCGCTCTCCGCCTATGCCCGGCAATTCCTGGAACGGATGGAGAAGCCGGACGTCGAGGAGGTTTCCGGCATTGCCCCGCCCGTCGCCATCCGGCAGAAGAACACCACACGCAACCCGCGTTCGACGGTGGGCACTGCCACGGAGATTTACGATTACCTGCGGCTGCTCTTCGCGCGCGTGGGGACCACCACTTGCCACCAATGCGGCGAGGTCGTGCGCAAGGACAACGTCGATGAGATCGCGGACCGGGTGGTAGCGCGGGAGCCCGGACGACGCTTCTATGTTCTCTTCCAATTGAACCCCGGTGTTTCTGCCGAAAGCGCGGAGAGGAGAGGGCAGTCTTCCGCTGGCCGCGACGTATCGAAGCGGGCCCCGCGCCTGCCCAAAACGGGCAGCGCGGCTCTTTCTGAGGCAGACTCCGGGGCTTCCCGCGCCCCCCTGCCGCCCGACGAGGCGCTCAAGCCACGCCTCTTCTCGCTCCGCCAGAGTGGCTTTAACCGGCTATATCAGGACGGGCGAGTGTTTGAGTTCTCCACGCCGGAGTCTTTGCTGGAAGTGGATTTTTCGAGACCCGTGTTCATCCTGGTGGACCGCCTGGCGATCGCTCCCGAGATCCGCCAGCGCCTGATTGATTCCGTGGAACTCTGCTACCGCGAGGCGGGAGAGGCGATTTTGGAGTTTGTTGCCGCGACTCCCGCCGCGCGGCCCGAACGGCTGGTTTTCAACGAGCGCTTTGAATGCAAGCGGTGCAAGATCGTCTTTCAGGACCCGGAACCACGCCTCTTCTCCTTCAATAACCCTTATGGCGCCTGCCCCCGTTGCCAGGGTTTCGGCAACACCATTGACTTTGACCCGGACCTGGTCATCCCCGACAAGAATAAATCCCTGGCCGAGGGCGCCGTGGAGCCTTGGACCAAGCCCCGTTACCGCATGCCCTACAACGATATGAAACGGGCGGGGCGCGCGGCGGGTATCCCTCTCGACCTCCCCTATTACCGGCTCACTCCCGAGCAGCGTCGCTGGCTGATTGAAGGCGATGAAGACTTCATGGGCATCCGGGGTTTCTTCGCATACCTGGAGCGGAAGAAATACAAGCTCCACGTGCGCGTCTTCCTCAGCCGCTACCGCGGATACACACTCTGCCCGGAGTGCCAGGGTGGCCGGCTGCGCCGCGAGGTCTTGAACGTGCGCATTCAGGGCAAGACGATTACCGATGTCTGCCGCATGTCCATCGACGACTCCTACCGCTTCTTCAACGAGCTCCAACTCACCCCTGCGCAGCAGGCCGTCGCCGACACGGTCCTGGAGGAAATCCGCTCGCGCTTGCGGTTCCTTTACAAGGTCGGGCTGGAGTACCTCACCCTCGACCGCCTCGCTTCCACGCTCTCCGGGGGTGAGTCGCAGCGGATTCAGTTGGCCACCGCCCTGGGCTCCAACCTGGTGGGGGCGCTCTATGTCCTCGACGAGCCTTCCATCGGCTTGCATCTGCGCGACATCGGGCGGGTCATCGAAATCCTGAAGAACCTGCGCGACCTGGGCAACACCATCCTGGTGGTCGAGCACGATGCGGAAATGATCCGCCAGGCGGACAAGATTCTGGACCTGGGCCCCGGAGCGGGCGAGCATGGCGGCCGGATGATGTACGCCGGAGACTTGCAGGGCCTGCTGGCGGACCAGCACTCCCTCACGGGGCGCTACCTTTCCGGTGAACTGGAAATCCCCGTGCCCTCCGAGCGGCGCAAGCCGGGACGGGATTGGTTGCGCATTCGCGGAGCGCGTCAGCACAACCTGAAAGCGATTGATGTGGACCTCCCCTTGGGCCTGATGATCTGCATCAGCGGGGTCTCCGGTTCGGGCAAGTCCACCCTGGTTCACGACGTGCTCTTCAACGCCCTGATTTCCCGGCGCGGCCTGCCTGCCCCCCGCGCCGAGTATGAAAGGATAGAAGGCGACGATAAGCTGGCGGACATCGTTCTGGTGGATCAGTCGCCCTTGGGCAGAACCCCGCGTTCCAACCCCGTCACTTACATCAAGGCTTTTGACGCGGTGCGCGAGGGCTTTGCCTCCACGCCCGAGGCCCGCAAGCGCGGCTATACCCCCGGCTATTTTTCCTTCAATATCCCCGGGGGCCGGTGTGAAACCTGCCAGGGCGACGGCACGGTTACCGTGGAGATGCAGTTCCTCGCCGACGTCGAGCTGGTTTGCGAGGAATGCCGGGGCCGCCGCTTCAAACCCAGCGTGCTCGAGGTGCGCTACAAGGGGAAGAACATCCACGAGGTCCTTCAGATGACCGTCAAGGAAGCCCTGGCCTTCTTTTCCAACGTCCCCAAGGTGACCAGCAAGATTCGGGTGCTGGATGAAGTCGGCCTGGGCTATCTGCGCCTCGGCCAGTCGGCCACCACGCTCTCCGGCGGGGAAGCGCAACGCGTGCGCTTGGCCGCGCATCTTGCTCATCAGGCCAGCGAAAACACCCTCTTCATCTTCGATGAGCCGACCACCGGCCTGCACTTCGACGATATCAATAAACTTCTGACCGCGTTCCGCAAGTTGCTGGATGCCGGCGCCACCGTGCTGATTATCGAGCACAACCTGGATGTCCTGAAAACCGCCGATTGGATGATCGACCTCGGGCCGGAAGGCGGCGACGCCGGAGGCTATGTGGTGGCGGCGGGGACACCCGAAACTCTGGCCAAGAACCCTCGCTCGCATACCGGAAGATATCTCGCGCGCTGCCTGACGAACCGCGGAGGCGCCAGTGGTGTCGCTCGACAAAAGAATTAGCCTTCCGGTCAAAGGCCCACGCCGCCTGCCGCGCCGCTGCGGGGCAGGTGGCGTGGGCCTGCTTTTGGTGCTTCTCAGCGAGGGCGTTCCCTTCCGGGCGCAAGCCCCGCCCGCTCACCCTCCCGCAAGCTCCAGCCCCTCGTCGGTCAAGCCCGCTCAAGCCAAGGAGAGCGTCCAGAAACTTCTTGCGACAGCGCAGGAAGCGCTGAATCGCTCGGATTTCCCTGCGGCCGTAAAAGCCCTGAAGACGGTTGTGGAACTCCAGCCGGAATCCATCGCGGCCTGGTTTAATCTGGCCTTCGCGTATTCGGGCCTGCACCAGGATGCGGAGGCCGTCCAGGCTTACGAAAAGGCCATCGCGCTGGCTCCCGGCCTGTTTGAAGCGCGCCTGAACCTTGGCATCCTGCTCGTGCAGATGGGGCGGCCCCAGCGGGCGCTCGAGCATCTGGCGAAAGCCGCGGCGCTCAAGCCGCAGCATGCTCGCGCCCATCTCTACTACGGCCGCGCGCTGGCGCAGGCCGGCAAGCCGGAAGCGGCGGAGAAGGAGTTCCAGGAGGCCGCGCGCTTGGAACCCGGCATGGCCATCGCGCACTTCGACCTCGGGCAACTCTGCCTGGCACAAAAACGCTTTGTGGACGCGCGCGCCTCCTTTGAAAAGGCCGCCCAGCTCGATCCCAAACTCCCCCAGGCAGAACTGGGATTGGCGCTGGTTGCCGAAGGCTCGAACGATCCTGCCCAGGCCGCCGCGCATTTCGAGAAGTACCTGGCAGCAAAGCCGGACGACCTGGAGAGCCGATTCCATCTCGGCAAGATCTATCTCCAGCAAGGCAAGAACGAACAGGCGCTCGATAACCTGCGGAAGGTTTATCAGGCCAAGCCGGACCTGCCCGGCCTGGCGGCGGCGCTTGGCGATATCTGCGCCTTGCTCAGGAAGTTCCCCGAGTCGGAGAAATTCTATCGGCAGGCGCTTGCCGCTGCACCCCGCGAAGCGGAGCTCCACCGGGCGCTCGGCCAGTCGCTCCTCGAACAGGAGAAGCTTGCGCAAGCGGAAGCGGAGTTTCGCGCCACCCTGACGCTGGACTCCCGCAACCGCGAGGCCGCGCAGGGGCTGGCCACCTGTCTGTACCTTCAGGAGAAGTACCAGGAGGCCATTCCGCTCCTGGAAGCTCTCACCCGCGCGCCCAATCCTCCCCCGGGCCTCTTTTTCGTCCTGGCGACTTGCTACGACCACCTGATGGCGCGTCCCAAAGCGCTGGAGAATTACGAGCATTTTCTGGAACTTTCCCGTGGCAAGACCCCCGACCAGGAATGGCAGGCGCAGCAGCGCGCGAAACTCCTTCGGCGTGTGCTGGGGAAGTAGTTATAATGATGTCGGACCTTTATGGTATTACGCCGCTGTTTGCTTGCTGCCTGGGTATTGCTGACCCTCCTGGTAAGCCTGCGGGGAAGCGCCCGCCCGGCGCCTCGCGGTGAGCGTGAAGAGGAATTGCTGGCCCGCCTCCAGCGTGAACGAAACCCCGTGAAGAAGGCCAAATACGAGATCCGACTGGGAAGGCTTAAACTCCTTCAGGCGCAGGATGCCTATGGGCAGGGCAATGTCGACCAGGGGGCGCAACGCTTGGCGGCCTACCTCGAGCGCGTGAAGAATTCCTGGGAAACCTTGCGGAGTTCCGGCCGGAAAGCGGTGAGGCAGCCGCAAGGATTCAAGGAACTGGATATCGCCCTGCGCGAAGACCTGCGCACTCTTGACGACCTCGCGCACCGCGTGGCTTTCATGGATCGTGACCCTATACTCAAAACTTCCCAGGAAGTCGAAAAGGTTCGGGGCGAGGTGCTCAAAGCGCTTTTCCCCGCGGAGAGACCCACAGGGAGTGGGAAACATCCTGCCGAGCAGACTGGTCACAATTTTCTGCCGGAGAGGCCTTAATATGGGACGCCCGAACCGGTTCTTAGTACTTTCCCTGCTGGCCCTCCTGCTGCCCCTGGCTCACCTCCGGGCGCAGAAGGGAGACTTCCTCTCGCAGGAAGAGGAAGACAAGCTGCGCGAGACGCAAGACCCCTCGGAGCGTATTGAGATCTATCTGGACCTCATTCAGGATCGCCTGACGCGCTTTAACGACTTTCGCGCCCGGCCGGCCGATCCCAAGTACGACAACGCCGCCTTTACCGAAAAGCTCCTCGACCACGCCATCCAGTTGAACGACGAACTCAAGAACTGGATTGAATTCCAGTCCGCGCACCAGGGAGACATGAGAAAGGGCCTGCACAAGCTGCTCGCCTGGTGCCCGAAGCAATTGCAGGAACTCCAGCATGCGCAGGAGACCCCGGACGCCTATGCCCCTACCTACCGCTCCACCTTGCGTGACGCCATCGACGACCTGAACGATACGCTCGACGGCGCCACCAAAGTCCTGGCCGAACAGGAAAAGAAGTTTGGGGAACTGAAACGGCAAGAGAAGGAAGAAAAACAAATCTCCAGGCAGCGCGCCAAGGAAGAGAAAAGACAGACCAAGAAAGAAGAGAAGCTCCGAAAGGCGCAGGGCCGGAAAGGCGTTCCGGCTGACTCCGAGGAGAATTGAATCATCCTTTGAAATCCACCACCCTCATCCTCCCGCCTGAGCGACTCCCCCTCCCGCTGGAGCCTGCGGCGGACCCGGCGGCGGTTTATGCGCGCGCTTTTCGCCGGCTGGGTTTGAAGCGCCCCCTGCCTGACTTCCAGGTCGAGTACCGGCCCTTTGCCGGTTTGCGCAGTACCATCCGGCTAAAGGACAATCGCGTGGAAGTCCGGATTTCCGACCTGCTGGCGGAAGCCCCGCCGCTGGTCCTGGATGCTCTGGCTGAGATCCTGCTGGCCAAAGTCTATCGCCGGCGCTCTTCGCGGGAGGCCCAGGCTTGTTATCTGGCCTATATCTTCGACTCCGCCATGCGCCGGCGCATCGACGAAGCGCGCCGAAATCGCGGGCGCAAACATTTGCTCAACGCGCGGGGTCGCCACCACGACCTGGAAGAGATCTTCCACAACCTGAACCGCCGCTTCTTCTACAGCAAGCTCTCCCCTCCGCTGCTGGGATGGAGCCTGAAACGTTCCCGGACCATCCTGGGCCATTATGATTCCGCCCACGGCAGCATCACGGTGAGCCGCTGGCTGGACTCCCCCTCGGTTCCACGCTATCTGGTCGAATATCTTGTCTTCCACGAAATGCTCCACATCCGCTACCCGGTGGGCCGCAACGAACACCGCCGCGTGGTGCATTCGCGGGAGTTCCGCGAGGCGGAGAAGAAGTTCCCGAAATACAAGCAAGCACGCCGCCAGCTCAAGCATCTCCACCCATAGCGGGTTGCCCCGCCTGCCCGCGCCATCTCACCCCCCCGTGATATCAGCTTGCATGACTGTCTTCCTAGCCGGAAAATAACAGTCCCAACTGTTCATGCCGCGCAAGGTCCGTACTTGGACCCGGCGTGGCGGGGGGCTTTTCCAGAGGAGGAACCTACCATGTCCGAGAAGGTGTCAAGCGTTCTCATCGTTCTTCTCTTTGCAGGCTTGGCGTGGGCGCCGGCGCGCCAGGCTATGGCTTCCGAGCCTCTCACGGTAACCTCACCGGACGGCAACCTTTCCGTAACCCTCGAGCTGAAGGCGAATCCTCAGCCCTACCTGGCCGGAGAGCGCGCTTACTACCGCGTTTCCTATCAAGGCACACCCCTCCTGGCTGACTCGCCCTTGGGTCTGGATTTTAAGGGCGGGCGCGCCCTCGACCGCGATTTCGAGATCGTCAGCACGGACCAGCAATCCCGCGACTCGACCTGGGAGAATCCTTTTGGCGCGCAGCGCAAGGTGCGCGATCATTACAACCAGCTCAGCGTGTCGCTGCGCGAGCGCCAGGCGCCCGGACGCCGCGTTGACTTCATCTTCCGCGCTTACGATGAAGGCGTGGCTTTTCGCTACTTCCTCCCCAAGCAGGAAGGCCTGGAGAAGTTCACCCTCGCCTCGGAGAACACGGGTTTCTACTTCGCGCGTGACTCTTTCGCGTACGCCTTGAACTTGGGCCGCTTTAACACCAGCAATGAGGGCGAGTTCCGCCGCATCAGCCTGGGCGAAGTCAAGCCCGCGTCGATCGTCAATCTGCCTCTTCTGATTGAAGTCCCTGGCGGCCCGTGGGTGGGGCTGCTCGAAGCGGACCTCACGGATTACGCCGGGATGTACCTGGGCGGCGTGCCGGGAGTCGAGAACGCGCTCATCAGCAAACTTTCTCCGCTGCCCAGCCGGATGGACGAGGTCGTCATCGGCAAGACGCCCAAGGCGACCCCCTGGCGCGTGCTGCTGGTGAACCAGCGGCCGGGAGGACTGATTGAAAGCAACTACCTCATCCTGAATTTGAGCACCCCCTGCGCGCTGGCGGATACTTCCTGGATCAAGCCCGGGAAGGCTGCCTGGGACTGGTGGTCGGGAAGCTTTGCGAAGAACGTGAGTTTCAAGCCCGGCATGAATACGGCCACCATGAAGCACTACGTTGACTTTGCCGCCGCGCATCACCTCGAGTACATGCTGGTTGATGCGGGCTGGTCGCCGCAGAAGGACGACATCCACCCGGAGGACATCACGCGTTACATCCCCACCGTTGATATTCCCGCCATCGTCGCCTACGCCAAAGAGCGGGGTGTGAAGGTCATGATCTGGGTGCACTGGAGCGCCGTGAAGAAACAGATCGATCAGGCTTTTCCGCTTTATGAGAAGTGGGGTGTGGCCGGCGTCAAAATCGATTTCATGGACAGCGACCATCAGGAGATGGTGAACTTCTACGAGGAGATGGTCCGCAAAGCGGCCGCGCACCACCTGACGGTGGATTTTCACGGCGCTTACAAGGGTACGGGTTTGCGCCGCGCCTATCCCAATCTGCTCACCCGCGAGGGCGTGATGGGCATGGAATACAGCAAATGGAGTGAGCGCGTCACCCCTGAGCATGACGTGACCATTCCTTTCACCCGCATGCTCGCCGGGCCCATGGATTACACGCCGGGCTCTTTCCACAACGCCACGCGCGCCGAATTCCAACCACGCTTCGTGGAACCCATGTCGCAGGGCACGCGCGCCCATCAACTGGCCATGTACGTGGTCTTCGAGAGCCCCCTGGCGATGCTCTCGGACTATCCCGAGGCTTACGACAATCAGCCGGGCATCGAGTTCCTGGAAAAAGTTCCAACCGTGTGGGAGGTCACCAAAGTCTTGAACGGTGAACCCGCCAGGTACATCACCATCGCCCGGCAGCACGGCGAGTCCTGGTACCTGGGCAGTATGACCAACTGGGATGCGCGTGATCTGGAGATCCCTCTGGACTTCTTGGGACAGGGCGAATACGAAGCCTGGATCTTCGCTGACGGCGCGGACGCTGATAAGGTGGCGAGCAGCCTTACCATCAGCAAGAAGCGCGTTAGGTTGAGCGACAAGCTCAACCTCCACCTCGCCCCCGGCGGCGGAGCCGCGGTGGCTTTGAAGCGGGTCATGTGACTGGAACGTAAGACCTATTGCAGTCGCAATCCATCGCCCGCTGGCAGCCCGATGCCTAAAGGTCCAGAAAGCGGCGGATGCGAATCCGGCCGTCCTCAACCACTGCGATCGCGCCCTCTGTGAGGGCATCCGTCATGAGGGGGAGGGTCTGGCGAAGTCGCTGGTTAATCCATTCGGGTTCCGCGCTCATTGTGCGGAGGACGATTGCCGACACGCGACTCTCGGGGTTCAACGCCAGCAGCACAGGGTAATCAAGGTCGAAAGTCAGCACGACCTGCCCCTGACGTATTGCGTAGGCGATGACGTCGGCGTCAGTCCGCCGTTCCAGCCCCACCTCCGTCAGCCGCACGGCCTCGTGCCCAAGCTTCCGAAGGAACGCCACCGTCATGGGGGATACGCCCATATCGGCAAGGAATCTCACCTGGATGGGCCTGTGACGATGACGGTCTTTTCGCTGGCGAGCCAAGCGGCATACTCCATGGCTTGCTGAATGTCTGCTGGCTCGAGTTCAGGATAAGTGGCAATAACCTCGGCGGGGGTCTTTCCGTTGGCCAAAAGCCTGAGAATCAGATGAACTGGGATGCGCAAGCCACGAATACACGGCTTCCCATCGCATTGCCGGGGGTCCACAGTAATTCGGTCAAAGGTCATGGTCGCCATTCAGCATGAATCATATCACGTGTGCCGCGAGTGTAACCACATATCAACTGGGCGGCTCGCACAGACACGGCAAACTACGCCGCGTCTGCGCTAGCCATGCGCCAGCCGGCAGGTGCGGCCGTCATTCCCTGGCGGCACCACGCCCGCGCAGCACGCGGCCGGGTCTGGCGCCGGTATGCTGGCCCTGGTCGATGACCACCACGCCGTTCACAATGACGTAAGGAATTCCCACAGGATATTGCAGCGGGTTTTCAAAGGTGGCTTTGTCGCTTACGGTGTTGGGATCGAAGATGGTGACATCGGCGGAGAGGCCGGGGCGGAGCAGCCCGCGGTCGGTGAGGCCGGTGATCTGAGCGGAGAGGGAAGTCATCTTGCGGATGGCATCGGGTAGGCTCAACACTTTCTGCTCGCGCACGTAGTAGCCCAGGACGCGCGGAAAGCTCCCATAGAAGCGGGGATGTGGCCTGCCAGCAAAGGTCATGTCCGGAGTCACGGCCGTGCCATCGGAACCCATGCCCACCCACGGTTGCTGCATGGCCAGGCGCACGTCCGGGTCGCTCATACTGAAGTAGATGGCCTCGGCGGAACCACCCTCGGAAATCAGCAAGTCGCAGAGCGCGTCCACGGGGTCTTTGCCCATGATCTTGGCGACTTCGTCCATACGCTTGCCTTCGAACTTCTTGTTCTCGGGCTTCTGGAGCGACGCCACCAACACGCCGTGCCAGCCGCCCACGCTTTTCACTTCATCGTCTTCCCAACCGGGCAGGCCCGTCGGAATGGCCTTGCGGATTTCATCGCGGGCCTTCGGGTCCTTCAGTCGTTCCACCACTTGCGCGGATGTTCCCTCCAGAAATCTCGGCGGCAGGCACATCTCCAGGCCGGTCATGGCGGCGATGTAGGGATACTGGTCGGCGGTGATGTCCACGCCCCGGTCACGTGCCGCTTGAATGTGCTTCACCTGATCTACCATGTGTCCCCAATTGGCCTGACCATCCATCTTGAGGTGGAAGATGTGGGCGGGCGGTTCCACCCTTTCGCTGATCTCGATGGCCTCGTCGATGGCCTGGATGCCGTGCGCGCCCTCGCCTCGGATGTGGCTGGCGTAGATGCCTCCGTAAGGAGCGACGATCTTAGCGAGCTCAATCAACTCGTCAGTCTTTGCAAACATGTTAGGCGGGTAGATTAGGCCCGAAGCCAGCCCGATGGCGCCCTCGCGCATGGCCTGGCTGACGAGCTCTTTCATCTTTACCAGTTCTTCCGGCGTGGGGGCGCGGTCCACGTTGCCCATCACACACATGCGAACCTGCCCGCTGCCCACATAGGAGGCAACGTTCAGGGAGGCGCCCTGGCGCTCCAGGCGCGCAAAGTATTCGCCCAGCGTCGTCCAGTCGCGCTTCAGGCTGTAGCGCTGCAGGCTGCGGTCGAACTCGCCTGCCGCCAAGCCCATCACCGGCCCCGCCGACTCGGACTCGCCCAGGATCTCGGTGGTCACGCCCTGGCGAACCTTACTTTCCCCCTTGCCATCCACGAGCAGCGTGTAATCCGAATGGCTGTGGAGGTCGATGAAGCCCGGGGCCACGGTCATCCCTCTGGCGTCGATCACCCGGCGCGCCGTGGCGTGCGGGAGGCGGCCCACGTCCGCAATCTTTCCGTCCTTCATCGCCACGGAGCCCTCAAACCAGGGGCTGCCGCTGCCGTCGATGATGTGCCCATTCACAATCAGCAGGTCGTACTGTGGTTCCTGCGCGTGATGACGGATGGTGAGAATGCTCAGCAAGACCGCGGGCAGGCAGAACGTCAGCAGGCGCGGGAACATGCCGCGCGCCAGCTTCTTCCAGAGAATCGAATCCACAGGAAGCCTCCGCTACCAGGAGATGTAGGGGCGAGGCGTGGCCTCGCCCGCCGGTTGGGCGAGCCGCCGGGTCGCCCCTACGGACACAGCGGTGATGACACAGGGCAGGTACGACGCCTGCCCCTACTTATTTCGGATTTGAATGAGCGTGACGGCGATGGCCAGCACCAGCAGGGCCAACGACCCCCGCCAGAAAAAGATCTGGTCACCAAGGAAGCCGCCTTTCACCAGGCGTATTCCCAGGCCGACCACGAGTCCCAGGGTAGCCAGAATGACCAGCAGATTAGGAACCCACCGCATACTGACCTCCTCGACCGGATGATTGAAGCATTCGATCTGCGGCAAGGCCGGATCCCGCCGGCAAGCCCTCAAGCGTCGGCGGCATTATACCCCGATCCCGAAATTGAGGGGGTTTGACGAATACTTTCTGTCTTGAGATCAAGGAGTTGGCCTCTGAAAATCGAATCCCGCTTGGCGGGATTAGGTTTGTTCGCACAACGTCGATCGAAACCGCCTCGGATGAGCTTCAAAATACTCGGCTTAAAAACGCACGGATAAGGTCAACTTCGGGATCGGGGTTATACTGCCGCTGTCAAAACTATCGGAGCACTTCACGACATGGCTCGGCAGTAGCAGAGCAAAGGGTCTATACTGGGCGAGGAGGCTCAGGTTCCTGCCATGCCCTATTGCCCTCAATGTTTGATCGAATATGTGGATGGGACAACGAAGTGTGAGGACTGCGGCGCTGAACTTCAATCTGGTTCACCCCCGGCGCCCCAGCCGAGCGGTGAAGCTATCGACTCAAAAGACTTCAAGCTGGTGACGGTTCGAGTCTTCAGCGGTCCCACGGCGCTGCTCGACGCTGACGTGGCCAGGAACATCCTTCAGACGCAGGGCATTCCCTCCATGGTGCCCGGTGAAACCTCCCTCGAGCTGCTCCCGGTGTTGGACGTTCCTCTGCTGGTTCGGGAGGAAGACGCCGCGCAGGCGGCTCGCGTCCTGCAGGATTACCTCGATTCCGGCGCGGCAACTCCCAGCGAGTGATTCGTTACCGCTGCGGTGAGGCAGCGTGTGACGACCTGCCACGCGGGGCGAGTTGTTTTTCCAGCCTGGCGACGGCCTTTTGCACGTCCTTCGCTTCCAGAGCCTGCTTCTCGGAGGGCAGGGCATCGAGGTATTTCTTGTACGCCTCGAGCGCTTTCTGCTTGAGCCCGATCTTGTCGTAACACTTGCCCAACCCCAGGTAAGCCGCAGCGTAAAACGGGTCCATCTGGACCGCTTCCTGGTAGCGGCTCAAGGCGGCCTTGTATCTCTTCCTCTTCAGGTAATAGTCGCCAATCTCCACCGACTTCCACGCCGGCGGCGCGACATAAGGTTTGGCCTTGGGGGCGGGTTGGTCCACAGGTTCTTCCTCCTGAGCGCGCACGGCGACAACGGCCAGCCCCAGGAGGACTACCACAAGCAAGATCGTATGCTGCCTCGCCCGCATCCTCAGGATTCTCATCCCGGCTTCCCCACGTGTCAATGTCGGCGAAAGCGGCTCGCCTCTTTCGCAAGCTTCCGGTGTGGCGGATAATGAGCAAAGAAGGGAACGCATGGTGAGCCCCGAGCTACGCGAAAAGGCTGAAGCCCTGCCCGCCCAACCCGGCGTGTACATCTTCAAGAGCGAGGACGGGCGCCCGCTTTACGTCGGCAAGGCGAAGTCGCTCCGCAACCGCGTCCGCTCCTACTTCCAGGAATCCCGGCCCCCTGATGAGAAGCGCGACCGCATGTTGGAGGTTGCCCGGGACCTGGAGACCATCCTGGTGGACAACGAGCGCGAGGCAATCATGCTTGAGAACAACCTCATCAAGCAGTTCAAGCCTCGCTACAACATCAACCTTCGCGACGACAAGACTTATCCCTACATCAAGCTCACCCTGCACGAACGCTTCCCCCGCGTCTACGTCACCCGGCGACTGAAGAAGGACGGCTCAGCCTATTACGGCCCCTATTTTCCCGCCAGCCTGGCTTACCGCATCGTGGACCTGATCCACCGCCGGTTTCTCGTGCCTTCCTGCGGGGTGGACCTCACGCGCTATCACCCCCGTCCCTGCTTGCAGTATTACATCAAGCGTTGCCTGGGGCCGTGCGTCGAGGATTTGACGACGCCGGAGCGCTATGCGGAAGCCGTCCGCGTCGTGCGCTGGCTGCTGGAAGCCCGCGAGAGCGACCTGGTGCGCGACCTTCACGAACGCATGATTCGGGCCTCGGAAGGAGAGCAGTACGAGGAAGCGGCGCGCTACCGCGATCTCATCACCACCGTGGAACAGCTCCGGGAGCGCCAGAAGCTGGCGGCCTCACGCGGGGAGGACGTCGACGTCTTCGGCTTCCACCAGGAAGGCCCGCTGGTGGCCGTAAACCTCTTCCACCTGCGCGCTGGACGCGCGGTGGACCGGCGGGAGTTCTTCTGGGAAGACCTCGACCACTTCGATGCCTCCGAGTTCTTCTCCACCCTCCTTCAGCAGATCTACCTCGACCAGCAATACCTGCCGGATGAGATCCATACCCCCGTGGATTTTGCCGACCGCGAGGTGCTGGAAGAAATCCTCTCCGCGGCGCGAGGCCGGCGGGTGGAAATCCTCACCCCCCAGGCCGGCCGCAAGCACGCCCTGCTGGAACTTGTGGCCAGGAACGCCCGGCATTCTTTCCAGCGGCGATTCCGCGTCCTGAAGCCGCAAGCCCGCGAAATGCTCCAAGGCCTCGCCGAGGCGCTCGACCTTCCCAAACCTCCCAACCGCATCGAGTGCTTTGACGTGTCGCACATGCAGGGCAGCGACATCGTCGCTTCCCTGGTGGTGTGGGAAGCCGGGTGCATGAAGAAGTCGGACTATCGGAAGTTCATCATCCGCACCGTCCCGCAAAACGATGACTTCGCCAGCATGCGGGAGGTGGTGGGGCGGCGCTACCGGCGGCTGCAGGAAGAGAAGAAAGCGATGCCGGACTTGATCCTGATCGACGGCGGCATCGGCCAGCTCCACGCGGCGGCGGCGGCGCTGGAAGAACGTGAAATCATCAACCAGCCCCTCGCCAGCATCGCCAAAAAGGAAGAGATCCTCTACGTCCAGGGGCGCGAGGATGAACCGGTGGTTCTGGACCACCACTCGCCCGTCCTGCACTTGATCCAGCAGATTCGGGACGAGGCCCACCGATTCGCTGTCACCTTCCACCGCGCCCGGCGCGCCGGGCGCGAACTTGCCACAGATCTGTTAAGCATCCCGGGGGTGGGTGAGAAGACGGCCAAGAAACTCCTCGCTCACTTTGGAAGTGTCGCGGCCCTGAGGTCCCTGTCAATTGCCGAACTCAGCCAGGTGGTAACCCCTGCCCAAGCGAAGCTAATCCATGAGCATTTTGCGGTCATAGAGGGGGCGAATTAACTTAATCCGACTGGCCGGTCTACCTATAATCTCAATTATATTTTGAACTTTCCCCTTGAGAGCTAGGACACTGCGTGATAAACTGGCTTAAAACAAGTGGGAGGTACGCCATGGCCGAATGCAATACCGCGACAAAAGTTGGTTTCTTCTTGGCAGGTGTGGGCATTGGTGTAGTCGTAGCTCTACTCTTTGCCCCCAAGTCGGGAAAAGAGACTCGGAAGTACATTGCCGACAAGGCTGAGGAGGGCAAGGATTACGTTGCCACCAAGGGCAGGGAACTTCGCCGGCACGCCGAGGATCTGGTGGAAAAAAGCAAGGATGTGGTGGGGAAGCAGAAGGAGCGGCTCGCGGACGCTCTTGAAGCAGGCAAGGAATCCGTCCGCGCGGCCATAACGCGTTAGTGGAGTGGAGGATTACGATGAGTGAAAATAACGGCGCATCCAAAGTAGCTTTCTTCCTGGCGGGCATAGGAATTGGCGCCATCCTGGCGCTGCTCTTTGCTCCCAGGTCGGGGAAAGAGACGCGGGACTTCATTGCCAAGAAGGCCGAGGAAGGCAAGGACTTCGTCGCCGGGAAGGGCAAGGAATTGCGCGAGCAGGCTGAGCAATACGTGGAAAAAGGCAAGGATCTGGTGACGAAGCAAAAGGAAATGCTCTCGGCAGCTCTGGAGGCTGGCAAGCAGGCCTACCACGAGGAAAAGGCAAAGCCGCGTTCGTAGCCTTCCGTTGAGGATTTCGCGTGAGAGCGACCCATGGCCAATGAAACGATGTTGACAGTGGTCCTTATCCTGATCGCCATCGCCATCTTGATGCAGGCCGGGGCGATGGTGGGCATCTGGCTTACCATCCGGAAGATTCCCGGTCAGATCGAGGGTGTCCGCGCCGACGTCAAACAGCGCTTCGACCCACTGGCCCAATCCGTGACGGAGATCCTGAACAATTCCCGGGAACCCGTCCGCACCATCACCGGCAACCTGGCGGAAATCAGCCGTCTCCTGCGCGAACGCAGCAGCACCGTGGACGCGCTGGTAGCGGAACTGGTGGACAAGAGCCGCCTCCAGATCATCCGTGTGGACGAAATGGTTTCCGAGGTGGTGAATAAGGTGGAGAGAACCGCGGAGGCGGTGCAGCGCCAGGTGCTTGCGCCCATTCAGGAAGTTTCGGCGGTGATCAAGGGAGTGCGGTCGGGACTGGAGTTCCTCTTCACCCGGCGCCGGGCGTCGAACGTGAGCGAGGCGACACAGGACGAGCAGATGTTTATCTGACTCCGCCGCCTCGCCACGACCAGCCACCCGGATGAGTTGGTGTCTCTGGGCTTCACGGCCGCTGGGCAGACTTGCCTTCGGGCGCGGCGCTCTCCGCGCGCCGGACCCGGCTTGCGTTTCGCAACGATTCTTCAGTCCTCTTGCTTTTCTGGAACACTCATTTGTCGAAGCTCCGAACTAAGGTCAATACCTGTTTCCGGCGCTATCCCCTGTTTGCCATCGCGATTTTCGCTCGCACTCCCCTACCCGGAAAAACCAAGACGCGCCTCATTCCACTTCTGGGTGCACGAGGCGCCGCCGACTTCCAGGCCGCCCTGCTCTGGGACACCCTCCGAAAAGTGAATGCCTATCGTGGAGATGTCGCCCGCTATTTGTTCATTGCGGGGAAGGGCCTGCGAGGCTCTTCCCCCACGCCCTCTCGCGGTGGTCTTGCCAACGACCCTGGGCGCACCGCAGGCCCCTACCTCGGGCAATTCAGCGTGGCGCGTCAACGCGGCGCGGACCTCGGCGCGCGCTTACAAAGCGCCTTCCGCTCGCTTCTCCGGCGCCATGTCAGGGTGGTGGTGATCGGCACGGACTCGCCGCTGTTGCCTCTCCGGATCCTCCGCGAAGCGTTGGGCGAGCTGCGGATTTGCGATGCTGTGCTGGGTCCCTCTCTCGACGGCGGGTATTACCTCGTCGGCTTGCGGCGACTGAGCAGGGGACTATTCCGTGGCATCCGCTGGGGGAGTTCCCATGCGTTTCAAGACACTCTCTGCAACCTCTTGGGGCCGGGCTATTCCTGTTCAGTTCTGGAGGTGGGGGAAGATGTGGATCGCCCGGAAGATGTGCGGCGCCTCACAAAGGAACTGGCACGCAGCCGTGCCGCCCGCCGCCTGGCCCCCGCTGTGTGGCGCTTCCTGACGGGTTTCCACGCTGTGAAGTGGGGACGCACGGCGTGCGCCCCAAGTGACTCGTCCATTGCTTTCTTGCGTCCGTCCCGAAGAGGAGATCCATGGGCACGCGGCAGAAGCGCACTTCCCTGACGATGAATCTCAAGCTAATATGCCATCCAACCCGGGAGTCATACCCATGGCGGATGAGAAAAGCATTCTAGAACTGAGTGAGCGGATTGTGCGGGAGTTTCAGCCGGAACGCATCATTCTCTTCGGCTCGCGCGCAAGGTTCCTTCGGCCATGTCGCGTGCGTGGTGGGGTACGGTTACTTTCCGCCCGGTGAGGGCGTGACGCCAAACTTCGTGGCTGCCAGGACCATGGCGGTCGAAGAGAAACCCAAGGCCCGCAGTCGTCTGGCGACTTCGCGGTATTGGAAGCCCGCCAATCGGCCCATCAGCGAATGCTCACGGGGACCAGGAGGTCGACGGGGCCACCGCCAAGTTTGGCAAGCGAGGGCGGGAACGGGTCGCCGTGTTCCAGGCAGGATTCGACAATCTTGCGCGTCAGTCCTTGGGCGATTTCGACGGCTTCCATCACGCTCCGCCCCTCCGCCACCAAACCAGGAACATCCGGACTGGTCGCCAGGTACCCGCCTTCCTCCAGGGCTTCGAGGTGCAGGCGGATCGTTACTTCGTCCCGATCGGTAACCTGTGGCCGCGGGTGTGCGGATTGTTTGCCCTTCGTGCTCATTGCAGTCTTGCTCCTGGCCGATTGCCTGGATTCTAACATGCAAACCTTCGAGACCCCATGGAATCTCGGCGGGGCCGCCGGTGGTGGGGGTGGCTCGCGAACCGCCCCTACCCCAGCACCCTTGCGATCCACCCCCCGCCCAGTACCTCGTCGCCATCGTAAAATACTGCGGCCTGGCCGGGGGTAATAGCGCGCTGGGGGTCGTGGAATTCGACCAGGGCTTCCGACGTCGCGTTTAAGCGTGAATCGCTTGCTGGCCTAAAGGCCGGCTCTACGTCGTCGGCGGCGCCCGCCTTCAGGCGGGCATCACTTGCCACCCCGACAGGCGGGGCCACGGGGTGGACCTCGACGCGCGCCGGTGCGCCAGGGTGGTTGTGGCGGATCTTGACGTGAGCCTCGACGGCGTCGCCCTCGGCCAGCGGGCGAATCCAATTCACCTCGCGGACCAGGAAGCGCCGGCGCAAGAGTTCCTGCTTCGGGCCTACCACCACGCGATTCGTGGCCGCGTCAAGCTCGATGACGTAGAGCGGCGATCCCACGGCCACTCCCAGACCTTTTCTCTGGCCGACGGTGAAATGGTGGATTCCCTGGTGCTCCCCGATGACTTTGCCATCGGTGGAGACCACTTCGCCCGCCCGGCCTTCCAGCTTCTTGCCCTGCTCAGCGAGATAAGCCCCAATAAAGTCCTGATAGCGTCCCGTGGGAACGAAGCAAATCTCCTGGCTCTCCGGCTTTTCCGCCACGGGCAGCTTGGCCTCACGCGCGATGGCTCGGACCTGTTCCTTGGTCAGTTCGCCGAGCGGAAACAGTGAGCGGGAGAGTTGCTCCTGGGTCAAGCCAAAGAGGAAGTACGACTGGTCCTTGCTGCGGTCGACGCCCCGCAGCAGCCGGTAGCGCCCGGTCGCCTGGTCCTGCCAGGTGCGCGCGTAGTGGCCGGTGGCGATGCGCTCCGCCCCAATCTCGCGGGCGGCGCGAACAAATTCCGCAAACTTGATTTCCGTGTTGCACAGGCTGCAGGGGATGGGAGTTTCGCCCGCCAGGTAACGCTCCACGAAGGGGCGCACCACGCCTTCCTCGAAGCGCTTTTCAAGATTGATGACGTAGTAAGGAATGCCCAGGTGGCTGGCCACGGCGCGCGCGTCATAGACATCATCGAGGGAGCAGCAGCGGCCGCTGGCGGGCTCGGCAGAACCCTCTTCCAGCCTCAGCAACCCCGGGAGGCGGCGCTGGTTCCAGAGCTGCATGGTCAAACCGACCACGGCGGGAGCACCATTGGAACCGGCGGGCGGATTGTTTCGGACGAGCAGCGCGGCAGCGGTGGAACTATCCACGCCGCCGCTCATCGCCACAGCAATGGTCATAAGAGAACCGGGGCTCGGGACCAGGGGCTGGGGGCTAAGGCCCAAGCCCCTTAATCCCGATTTCTTACCTGCACCGAATAAGAAACTCGAGGCTCGCAAATTGCGACTCGGTACGAGCACCCGGGGTCTGGGCCACCACCTCGAAACCTAGTCCCAAGTCCCTAGCCCCTGGTCCCGAGTGCCTGTGCTTTGTAGTGCGGCGAGAGCGAGCGAAGGTGCTCGACGACGGCCGGCAGCACCTCGAGCGTGTGGTCGATGTCTTCGGGAGTGTTGAATCGGCCCAGGCTGAAACGGATGCTGGAGCGGGCCTGCTCCGCCGTCTTGCCGATGGCCGACAGGACGTGGGAGGGCTCCACGGAACCTGAGGAACACGCCGCGCCCGTCGAGCACGCCACACCCCTCAAGTCCATCGCAATCACAAAACCTTCGCCTTCAATGTAGTCGAAACTGATGTTGGTGGTTGTGGGCAAGCGGCGCGCGCCATCCCCGTTAACGCTGACGAAAGGCACTTGGCGGACGATGCCGTCCTCCAGGCGGTCGCGCAGGGCGCTGACTCGCTGGGCTTCATCCCCCAGGTGCGCGCCGGCGAGCTCGGCGGCCTTGCCCAACCCCACGATGCCCGCAACATTCTCGGTGCCCGGGCGGCGGTCGCGCTCGTGGTGCCCGCCGTAGAGCAAGGGCCGGAGGATCGTTCCCTTGCGGATGTGCATCGCGCCCACGCCCTTGGGCCCGTACAGCTTGTGGGCGGAGAGCGAAAGCAGATCCACGCCGAGCTTCTCCACGTCCACCGGAATCTTGCCGACCGACTGCACGGCGTCAGTGTGAAAATAGATGTCGCGCTGGCGCGCGATGCGGCCGATCTCTTCCAGGGGCTGAATCGTGCCCAGCTCGTTGTTGGCATGCATGATGGAGACCAGCACCGTGTCCGGGCGGATGGCGCGCTCCACATCAGCAGGGTCCACGATGCCACTGGAGCCCACGCGCAGGTAAGTGACGCTCATGCTGCGCTTCTCCAGCGCCCTCGCGGTATGGAGCACGGCGTGATGTTCGATCGAAGTTGTGATGATGTGCTTTGTCTGGGACCGCGCGGCTTCCACGACGCCGAAAATCGCCGCGTTGTCGGATTCCGTGCCCCCGCTCGTAAAAGCGATTTCGCTGGGCCGCGCGTGAATCAACTGAGCGACCTGCTCGCGCGCCATTTCCACCGCCCGGCGCGCCTGTTGGCCGTACCAGTGGATGGAGGAGGCGTTGCCGTAGTTTTCGATCAAATACGGCTTCATCGCCTCGAACACTTCCGGCGCGAGCGGCGTGGTGGCGTTGTTATCGAGATAGATCCTGCGCATTGTTCTGGCTGAGGCAACAGCGGAGAGCCTGCTCCTCCTCTTCTGAATTGAAGCCCCGCCCAATAAATCCAGACTAGCCGACAGTCCACGAGTTGTCAAACAAGCCGAACAAAGGGAATAGGTGTTTTGACTCGCAAGATTGCGAGCGAACACAGCTCATGAACAAGCAGGTGTTCGGGCGAAAAAAGGCGCGCCGCGCCTGTGGCGGGTGAGGCCGCTGGGCGCCTGCGAGGGAATCTTCTTGGATGGCTAGTTCACGATCAACGTTAGCGTGGCGCTATGCGTTAAGCTGCCGGCAGTCCCCGTGAGTGTCAACGTGTAAGTGCCTGCGGGCGTCCGCGGAATTCCGCCGTGGTTTCCGCCTCCCCCACCGCATCCTCCCCACAAGAGGACAACAAAGAGCATGGCCGCGAGGCTCAGCCGGGCACGCTGGCCGGGGCTTCTCCCGAAGCGAGTCGCAGCCAGGCCAGCCAGAATCATCATGGCCATAAGCCACACCAAGAAGGGTAGTGCAACGGGCAAGCTAACGTGCGGCAGGCGCGGTCCACGGCGCCCTGCCGGCGCTGTGAGGGCGCTGCCCGTCGTGGTGACCGTCACCGTCGCGGTTGCCGCCCTTGTCCCATGAGGGGTGACCGACGACGGTGAAATTGAGCAGTTGGACCCTTCGCCAGTCGCACCGGCGCAGGTCAGCGCAACCATCTCATTGAAACCGTTCCAAGGAGTGATGGTCAGGGTGTAAGAAGCCGATTGGCCGGCGTTAATGGCTACGCTGGCGGGCGCGGCGGAAATCGTAAAGTCCGGCTTGGCGCCTGAGAGATTGACCGTGTGGGGGCTGCCGGGGGCATTATCCGTAATAGTCAAAACCCCGCTCTGTGGACCCGCTGCCGTGGGAGTGAAGGTAACGCTGATGGAGCAACTCTGGGCAGCCGGAACAGGACTGGTGCAGTTGTCGGTCTGGGCGAAATCACCGGTGATGGAAACATTCGTTAGGGTCAATGGTTCGTCACCGTTGTTCCTCAGGGTCAACGTCTGAGCGGGGCTCGTCGTGCCGATGGGTTCGGTAGGAAATGACAGGCTGGTAGGGGAGATGCTCAGGATAGGAGCGGGAGAAATCTTGGCGAGGAACAGGTCCTGCCCGCCAACGCGCGAGGTATGGAGCGCTCCCTCGGTTGTGGGGAAGTCCGTCGAGGTTGTCTGCCCCGCAAGATAGACATGGCCTAAGGAATCGAGCGCGACGAGGGCGGATTCATCGCCGTTCCCACCCAAATACGTGACGTACCCCGCTGCTGCACCCGGGTTATTAAACCTTGCCAGGAAAGCGTCGCTGCCACCGCCGCCAAAGCTGGCCTGCAAAGGTCTTATGGTGGGGAAGTCCGTGGAAGAGGTGAACCCGGAAACGTAGGTTGCGCCGGACGGGTAGTGAACCGGGAGAGACACCGAATGGAGCGCTTAGAAGTCCTTCAGCGGGGACAGGTGTTAGCCGTGAGGCTGGGTTGGACGCGGCAAACAGACTAACCACGGTCAATGGAACGGCCAAAGCGAGCCGTGATGCCGCCCCAAAGACGCCATGATGATCTGAGCATGAACCAATAAGGTAGAGGGCGTATGATTTTGCGCAAAGGTGAAGTTCAAATCGGAAATTCCGGCTTAGGCCTGCGACACGACAAGACGATATACTGGTAGCGTTGCGTCGTAGATTCCCATCCAGTGAAATCCATCGCAATGCCTAGAAGCTTAGACCAAGTGGTGATGCAAGGACGGAGAATGGAAGCAGGCATCCTCTTAGGCTACTTCGCAAAACGAGATGAAGCTCGCGGAGCCCTCAGGGAGTTGCGGAGGAGGGGTTTCCGCCGCGCCGCATTGGTGAGCAAGAGCGCGGATGGAGATGTACGTACATGGGACCCCTTCCTTTGGCGCCGGGCTTTCGGTGCGACCCTGGCTTTCATCCTGTTCGGGGTCCTCGCCGGAGTTGCATTCATAGGCCTTCATTGGCCGGAGCCGATTCTGAGCGGAGGCCTTTCTGCCCTGAT